>Ga0209208_10002954_pt1 | contig 24470 bp, 25 predicted proteins | sample S1TSphfallax_3_FD_187694 | JGI IMG/M metagenome (GOLD analysis project Ga0209208, IMG submission 187694) | Host-associated microbial communities from peat moss isolated from Minnesota, USA - S1T2_Fd - Sphagnum fallax MG (SPAdes) (version 2) | ecosystem: Host-associated > Plants > Peat moss >...
TTAAATTTCAGCATTTCAAACAAAGAATTTCTGGAAATTTTGGCATTTAAAAGATAATTTAATTATTGCCGAACCTCTAAAGGTATTGCAGCGTGCCATACTTCTAAACTTAGTTGTGTACAAGTTGGAAGATAAAGTTAGCATATCTTCCAACTTGGATCAAAACTTTATGAGGTCTACTATCAACATGGCCCACATGTGAATTTGACAAGTTCATTCCTCATCCCATGGGAAAGATGGTGCAAATGTTTATAACTCAAATCTTACAATCACTCATATGAGCCTTGTTTATCACATGTTTAATAGATAGTTCGAAATTTGTAGGAACATCCAGATTTAACTAAATCACAACCTTCGTGAACCTTTGAATTAATGTTTGAATTTGATATGAGCAGCATTTGTTAAACCAAAACTAATAATAATAGGTTTGCACAACATAAACAAATGAACACCAAAATGTTTTAATGTCCATGCCAATACACATGTGCAAATTAAAAGACAACATCTTAATTACACATTAAACCATGCCCAATGGACAAGAGGCATGATTGTTGTTCAATTTGGTCAATAGATCTTAAAAGTTAATCCAATTCTACCAGCTAAATTTTATGTTGTTGATCAATACAATCGATGTACATTGGACACAAATCGTCCTTTACCAAAATGCACTTAATGATAATTATTCAACATCTCTATATAGATATCCTAAAATGAAAACTCAAAATACTTTTAAATTTAAAAAGTCCTTGATCGTCTAATGCAGGCACCTTTTAACAAGAAATTGACTCTCCAATTCTGTGCAACATCTCAAAGGCATGATTTATAAATCATAATTGGCCCTCTTTGGATTTTGAAAGGAGCTTCAATTGAGATCTTGAGGGGAAGGGGGGGGAGAGAGGTTTGTCAGTGGGGACTTAAGTAGAAGGGAATGAAAGCTTACTCCCTCAACTCTCACTAGGTGAACTCAGTTTGCTTTTCAACAAGCCACTGTTACATGTATATTGAGCAAAGCATTGAGAAATGAAGGATACTACTTAGGTTGCTCATTACTCATTACCAAGAGTGAGCGGGGTGGTACATGGTACATAGTACATACATACTCTAAACCAAACCCACAATGACGGCACATCTCAAGGTGGTCTTTGGTATTCTTGGTAAAATCATTTCTTTCACACTTTGTCAATCTCTTTATTGCTTTGAGTGTAATCTTGTTTGTTGTCAACTTTCCCCCGTCTTCTGTTGTTGTTTGTGTGTCTCTCTTCTTGGGATGCTGTATAAAATTAGGCTGCAAGCTGGAGTGCCCATGATCTGAAAAGTTCTAATTGTGGCCGGATTCGTGTTTGCTGGTGATGATAATGGACAGGGAACATTACGGCCATTTGTTTGTTTACTTCCCCCCTGTGAGTTTCCTGATCTACAAAGTAGTCATGATGCCCATGATGATTGCACCGGGAGCACATAGATATAGCAGAGAATTGGCACTAGGGGTCTCTTTCCATCATGCTTTGATCACAATTACATAGAGTGACTGCTCTGAGCACATAGAGGTAGCAAAGAATCTGTACTAAGTTCTAAAGGGTCTTTTTCCACTAGGCTACTATGATCACAGTTACACAGAGTATGATGGAAGAACATCGCAGATGATGTAATTAAGAAGCTCATGGAAAGATCAGCTTTGGACCGATTGTCAAGTTGCTTACTGAATTTGGGCACTTAATTGTGATCTGCGTCATGCAGTTTGACAATTTATTAGCACTTCGATGATTTTTGAACGAATGATTCGTACTTATTTACTAGTGTGTGTGCACTGCTGATCATCTTTATTAATTTGCAGCCCCACTTTGTGGAACATCACGAAGAAGAAATCGGTACAGGATTTCTCTGGCATCCCCTATGTGTGCACGCTGCTGAATTGCTCATTATGGGTGATATATGGGTCACCTCTGGTGGAATATCAACTATTGGTAGTCACCATCAATGCTGCTGGCGCCATCCTTGAGCTCTCTTACCTCTTTCTCTATGTCACTTTTGCACCAAAGAAGCTCCAGGTACTTGCATGAACTAATTAGATACTGGGCACTCTGGGCAAATTTTTTTGTGCGAAATTTCGCATCTACGACACACATTCTTTTTTGGCTGTCTCAAGATACTTTTTTGAGATGCCTTTTAGTTAGTCACATTCTGAGAAGAAAAAAACATGGAAGTTGCCATTTTAGACACTGGGCGTGCAAATCACATTTCTTTCATACATGTATTATATATATACACGGGATTTTTGTCCTGATCCATGTCTTTTATTATAAATATTTGCAGATGAAGGTGCTGAAGGTGTTGCTGGCAGTGGTGCTGGTATTCACATCTTTGCTGCTGCTTATGGTAGAGTTGGTCCATGACAAAAGCCAACGCAAGATCATAACAGGAACCTGTGCTGTAGTACTCGCAGTGGCGATGTACGCTTCTCCGCTAACAGTCATGGTAACTAATAAATAATTCCCTTAACCCCTGCACAGAAAAATCATTATCAGAAATCTCCTTGAATCTGTACAGTCCTTCCACAAGGAGAAGGCTCGATCAGCTCACAAAATTAACTGTGAAGAAACTCTAGTTTTGAACCTTTGCTTGCAGCCTTGCTCTTAAGATTCTGCAAGATTGAGCTCTGATCTCCCTCTCTCAACCGCAATCTTCTATTTCTAGCTCTAGTAATACAAGCTTGCACACTTGTATCTTGATTAAATAACAAGTTTAGATTGATGAAGTTCTTGCAATATTGTGTTTGTTTTCCATTCTACCATTATTGTGCAGTGCATGGTGATCCGAACAAGAAGTGTGGAGTTCATGCCATTCTTCCTCTCTTTGTTCACTTTCCTCAACGGTGCTGCTTGGTTTGGCTATGCTTTTATTGGCAAAGTGGACATCTTCATTACAGTAAGTGTTACCTCTAGATCTACCATCAATTCCACAAGCCACAAGCGTGTTCCACTGCACACCTTCATCAAACATTTCAATATTTCCATCCTCTTAGACTCAAGATTGTTCTCTCGTACTTTGATTCCTGATCAGGCCGCGAATACACATCACCCCAAGAAAAATAAAAATAAAGCGCTCTCCAAATATTATCTTTGCAGCTTGCTCTTGAGAAAATCCAGCCTCCATATTTGTGCTTACAATCAAAGGGAAAACAAAATATTTCATTGCTGTCATTCTCTTATATCTGAGCTGCTTCTCTACTCACTAATTAATAATATCTAATCTTGTGCTAATCTTGTGATAATCTTGTACTCAATTCTTATTATTAAGTTGTAAAATTTTAATTTAAGCAAAATGGGGATTTTGTGGATGGAAAATTGCAGGTGCCAAATGGGTACGGTGCATTGTCAGGCATTGCACAGCTAGTTTTGTATGCTATCTACAAAAATGCAACACCGTTATCTTTAGTGTTGAAGCAACAAGAAGCTGCTCTGGGCAGCAAAGTCATCGGAGTCGATGATCACAGCATCGAAGATGATCCCAGCTTGAATCTAAAACCACCAAAACAAATTTTCACAACACCTGCAGAACAACACGAAGTCAATATTATATCTTTCGACAATTCCAGCGTGAATCTCAAGCCACCTGCAAAACAAATCACAAGTTCTTCACCAGAACAACAAGTCAAATCTCTCACGGATGATTGCAACCAAACAAATTCTCCATTGGTGCAGGTGGTGGTGGCGGTGGATGTCCATACAAATCCACACCAAGAGAGCATCTCCACCAGCAAAACCATATAAGGACCTATACAGAGAGAAATTTGGATGAAGTTCAGGCTGTACATAGTGTGAAACCCCAATAATTTCGATGAAATTCAGGCTTTAAATAGTGTAAAACTCTAGAAAGTTGGATAAGTTCAGCCTGTAAACAATGTGAAACCCCAGTAACTTGGATGAAGTTTGGAGTTTAAGTAGTGTGAAACTCCAGTAATTTGGATGAAATTCAGGCTGTAAGTAGTGTGAAACCCCAGTAACTTGGATGAAGTTCGGGGTTTAAATAGTGTGAGACTCCAGTAATTTGGATGAAATTCAGGCTGTAAATAGTGTGAAACTCTACTAAGTTGGATGAAGTTCGGGGTTTAAATAGTGTGAAACTCCAGCAATTTGGATGAAATTCAGGCTTTAAATAGTGTAAAATTCAAGTTAGTCAGATGAAGTTTGGGGTTTAAATAATGTGAAACACCAGTAATTTGGATGAAGTAAATTTGAAGCAATCTTTGAACTACTTACCACCTTGTCACCACATTTATCACATAGGAAGTCTTGAAGGTCACCTTTTGTAGACTTGGTGCATGTATGTTTTGCATAAATCGTGTTTCCCAATAATACACTAATGCAATTTTACATGGTTTAAAGTTTAAACATGGCTATTTCATAACTTATGAGTGTAATGGATTTAAACTCACACATAAATTGGCTAAGTTGTACAAAGCAGTGTTGGGTAGTTCTCACTTTTTTGTGAGAACTGGTTGATTCTGGTTCTTACATTATGTTATGAGAACCTGATTGATTCTCTAATATATATATATATATTTGGGCTGAGGAGAACCAACCAGGTTCTCAAGTTTTTTATTTTTTCCAAATACACCCGGTTCTCAAATAGGTTGGTTCTTGCATATATGATAACAGTCAGTTCTTCTGTCCTGTTCTCACAACTCGGTTTTCTTTTTTTGAAAATTAATATTTAATTTGATAATTATTTAATTTCTTTATTAATTAAATTATTTTTAAACTTAAAATTACTTTTAAATACATGAAAATTTGGAAAAAAATTTATTCAAAATTTACAACTCCACAACTTTGTCCCTTTCAAAAGCTCCTTCAAACTCTTCTAACTTTTTTTTCTAAATTAAGATCTCTCAATCAAATTTGCCAAATTAAAAGGGGATTTGCAACCCATGCTACGATTATTGACCAATTTTTGCTCACAAAAATCAATTTATCCAAATTTTTTGATTGTAAATGGCATCTCCTAAAACTAGTAAGAATTCAAACTAATCAAAATATTCTTTCTATTTTTATTTAAGATCCAACTATTCCTAAGATTTGTCTAACACGAAAACCAACTATAGGAGACGTGCTCTCATGTTTTTCCCACCATTGTAATGAACATTTGATGTCTTTAACATCCACTTAATAATGTCTAAAAATCAAAAGCTCTCTATTGACCAATTTGATTGTTGGTTCAATTGTGTTGGTTGTCATCTCAAAGATATCCAAACTCATGTCTTTTTTAACCCTTTGATCAACAACACTCCTTTCAAATTCAAAAATGGATGCAAATGATAATAACATTTCAGAAGCATAGGAAAGTTTTAAAAATTGTCATATTCTTCAACAATTGCCTTACCTTGTTCATGACCAATAAGTGAAGACACAAGACAAAAAGTTTTTAATCTAGGGTCCAACATTAAAGAAAACATATTATGGGCCTTCATGTTGTCATTTTTTTTAAAGAAGGAAAGAAAATAATCTAAATTTTGAATAATTTCCTTTTTTATGTTTTTTTAATCTAGGGTCCAACATTAAAGAAAACATATTATGGGCCTTCATGTTGTCATTTTTTTTAAAGAAGGAAAGAAAATAATCTAAATTTTGAATAATTTCCTTTTTTATGTTGGAGGCCAAACATGACAACTTAGAAACAACATTTCCATCTTCTTCCATTAAGTTGTCAAAAGTTGCAAAATCAATCTCATCCCTAAATTTTAGACTCATGGATATGGCAAAATTTAATGCATCACTTAACAACCAATGACCCCTAAACTCGTTCAATATATAAGTAAACATAACAAGGCTAAGAGAATCAATAATGATATGACAAATGTGCCATGTTAAAGCAGGTGGTACTCTTGCACTCATTTTCACAAAATTTTGCCTATTGTGACATAATATAATTGTTTTTCAAAACTACAAAGCTTCCTAGAAAAAGATAACTTTGTTGGCAAATCTACAATAGCAAAAGAAAATGTTAGATTATGCACAATAGTAATTGAATGAAGAAAATGTTATGCAAAGTAAAAATTAACAAAAAAATGTGGACATAAAAAAGTTTTTAAAACTTAAAAATTATCTTGTTTTCATTAAAGTATTTAAATTTCAAGGGGAAAGACCTGAATTTACACATGCCTTTCCCCATTCTTGCCCACCCTTTCCAGATTTTTTTAACCAAATTATGCATTTTTGCAAATCTCTTTGAGTAGATTTGATTAACACATATTGTAAATCTTTGTAATTTTTTTCCTATGTTGTAGCATATTAGAAAGCCTTGGAAAATGCATGTCCAAAACAAGTGCCCTGAAAACTTTCCTCCAAACCCAACATATCACAACTTACAATTGATTTTAGAGCTATAGTCATAATGTTGAAATAAAATCCCTCATCCTTGACATAAATACTATTTTTTCTTCTCAATGCATAACTATCCAACAATTTTATCAACTTTTTGACCAAAGTTTGTCCAATAATATCTATTGGTTCAAAAAGACCAAAGGTCTTTGGCTACCAATCATCTCCTAAAAAATCATCACCAATGCAAAATATCATGTCCAATTTTTGACATCCATAGATTAAAGCTTGTAGTTGTAGAATGACATTTTTCTATAACTAATAAAACATATAATTGTTTGGTTTTTTCCATTAATTAGGGCAATAATTCATTAAATTTTTATTTTCTAAAAGGTATATGCATAAATCAATGGCTCACTTTCGTGAAATTTTAGTTTTTTTCCCCTAGGTACCTTTCATTCAAATGCATATGATGATTAATATATCCTTAAATCTATTAATTGGGACTTTAATCTACACTAAAAACTTCATTATGAAGTTCATTATGAAGACAACTGTGTGGTTATTTATTGATAAAAATACTCATTTGCTAATAGTAATGGACTTTTGAAGTCAAAAAATAAAGATTGGTCATTTAATTCAAACATCACAAAATGAAAAATATATATTAATTCACATTCCTAATTTGTTATTAGGACTTAATATATGATGAAATAGAAAATGACAAATTCATATGATGAATCTTTTTTTTGAAAACTTTAACCATTTAATAGTTAGTGACTTTGAATGGTTCAAATTTGACCATATTTTCATAAGTCCATACGAGTTACAATTTTTCTTCGTTTTTTTTTTTTTTGGTCCCAAAAACATATGTTTTGGAACATTTAAAATAAGCCATTATTCATATGGATTTTGTGAGTTTTCCTTTCAGGACTTCCAAGTTTTAAAAAATAACATCAGTTACATTAGTTACATTAAATATAAATTTTCACATAGATTTGGGAAGATTTGTAGGTGATTGAGCATGTATTATTCAAAGATTAGAATAATGACATTTTTTAAAGCAACAAATGTGTCCATTTGAATCATTTTAAAGAATCTTGTTTGGATTCGTAAGGATTATGATTTCTACCATTTTTGAGCCATTCCACTATGCATTCACCCTAGAAAGGAAAAAAAATTTGGCACACAAATGCATACTAATTCTTTTTAACCAACTCTTTTCTACAAATTGTAAAGGAAGATAGTTTTTGACAATTAAAAGAGTCAAATCTTCCAAAATTTGTTTTTGCTAAAAATCATTTTTCTTAAAAGGTTCTTTTGTAACAAAAAAAACTAGATATGGAATTAGAAGAAAGATTTGGTCTCTTTTTGGAAGGTTGTCTTTCATTTTCCCTCAAAGGACAATTAATTTCTTTTTCAAACTTAAAAAAAATATTAAGATGATCTGAATTGACATCTTTCCTCAATGCAATTATGCCATTAATTGTATTATATATGATTAATTATTTCCTAGCTTGCGTTTTTGGATTATTGTGACAAAAAATACAATGCATGGTTTGAAGAACTGTTACATTCATTTCTTTGTTATCATTAACACAATAAAATGCCCAACATAATGCATTTTTGTTATATCCTTTCCAAAATGTTCTCTATGCATGCAACTTTTTTAAATTATTTTCATTCATTTATGGATGCCTAGTTCTTTTTGTTTGAAAACTGCCCATTGTTTTAGGTTCTAGCAACATTTCATTTTTTATTCTTATTCCATTCAAAACAAATCACATGTATTTTCGTTTTCAAAAGACTATTCCATTATTATTTAAATGTGTGACTTAAAAATTAATTTGTTTTGTGATTAAAAATTATTACCTTGATGAGTAGCAAAAAAAATTTAACAATTTTATGATCTTATCAAAGATTAAAAACTAACACTTATAAGCAATTACAAAATGTAATATATCTTTAAGATTTTAGAAAAATAAGGTATGTATATTTTTAAACTTCTCAAAAAAAGTTTAGGGATTAAGGATTATAAGGTGGAAAATGTATGGGTTTTTGGGTGAAAAAAAATTATAATTTATGTTTAAAAAATCCTACAAAAAAAAACAAAGCACATCAATTAAAAAATTGCTACATAATGAAAAAAACAAAGTAACAACAACAACAAATATAATAAATCAAAAACAACAAAAAACGAAATTGCAACAAAAAAAATCAAAAAATGGAAAAATATGCATTGGAACTTATTTCTAGTGCTTCAATTAGTGTCAAAGTTTTGAGCTTCAAACTACACATGGCAAGGGTAGGGGAAGTACCATACTAACCAAACAAAACAAAGTAGCAGTGCAAGAAAACAACAATGTGAGAGGAACAACAATGGCAACATGAGAAAAACAATAGAGGCTAAGCTAACAGGTACTTAAAATGCGCAAGAAAAATAGTAATGCAAGAGGAGCAACATAGTAAGGAAAACAACGCACAGTTGCAATGTGGGAAGAGCAATGCACGAAAAGCAACGCGACAATTACAATTCAACAAGAACAATGTAAAAGCTATAACACAACAAGAGCTACGTAAAAGGTGCAATGTGAAAGTTGTATTGCAAAAGGGGCAATGAAGGAGGAATGACGTAGGAAAAATGGTAGTGCAAGAAAAATGACAACACACGAAAAGTGATAGCACAAAAAGAACGACAACAGATAAAAAGTAGAAGTGTGAGAAAAGAAGCAACACTAGAGGAGTAGCTCAAGAGGAATGTGGCAGAAAAACTAATTTTAAAAACTAATATTTAGCAAATGCAACACAAAGCAAAAATAATGCCAAGCAAATAAACAAAAAATGAGCATCACTACAACACTAGAAGACAAAAAATAAATTGTGACCAAAAAATGAAACATGAGCTTCATTTTTATGCACATTCTTTATCCCTAACCCTAAACAATGCCTTTGCCTCCCCAGGCAATGGCAATTGTTTAGGAACCTTAAAACCTAAACTACCAAAAACCATATGGAAGTTCTTTAAAAGAACCTATCCGATTCTCCAAAATAAAAAATAAAAAATAATGAAAACTAGTTCTCACAACTAGTTATCGTTTGTGTGAAAATTAGAGGTTGATTTTCCACCCAATTCTCACAATCAACCATGTCAACGATTTTCACTAAGAGAACTAGTCTGAAAATTGGGTTGAAAATTGAGTCAGGATTCAAAAATTGCCCAACACTAGTATAAACCATATGGCCCTTCACAATTATACATTTACACAAAATTGAATTGAACATTTTACACTTACATGGACTTTGAATGTAAAGTTTCCACATTTATATTCCATGGACACAACATGCATATCAAAATCTAATACATTCCCAATATTGATTTACATGTTTACACAACCTATTATGGGTCCTTTATTTTTAATGTATATTCATAATCCGCATATTCATGATTAGCGTATTAAAAAAGATGATCTAACAAAGAAAGGACTACAAAGAGTTATTTTAAACTTTTATTATATTTATTATTCCATGACTATAATGGATTGGTGTATGCCTATTATTAAAATGCTTTCATGTTAATTTAATCGAACAATCCAAGAATAGATTAAATACAATACAAATGTGTTTTTTAGCCTTTTTTATAATTTGAGTTTATTTTAATTCCAATTTTCATTTTAAAGGAATCAAAAGGAATGCATTAAATAGTGCAATTGATTTCAACTTTCTTTTATGGATAAATAATTCATACATCTATATTTGGCAATGTTCATATAATACATTTGATTAAATAATATATGATTCAAGAATTTTGAAAGCTATATAATTCATTCCAAAAAGGTTATGAAGAATTTTATTTTATTTTTGTCATTTGGTTGATTTTTTGTATTCACTAGGCTTAGAATTTATGGTCCCAAATGTCAACAACATGTGTAGGAAATAATTATGCAAGAAAACATGTTAAGTTGTTTATAAAATTTTATGTATTCATTTTTTATATTTTTAATATTTTATCAAAATATTGATGCATAATTACATACACATGTGAAAAATCACCACCACCATGCTAATTAGCATAATTTGAATTATCCAATATTTTACACTTAAATTTATTCCATGTAGATTTTATATTTTAAAAATAGCAAAAACAAATTTCTTGAGTTGTGTCCAAAAAATGATAAATAATATCCACCTTTTGTGTGGTTATTTAGACTATGAATGCATTCAAATGTTAGCGTAGTTGATGAATCAAATACATGTCAATAGTTTGAAAATAAAAAATAAAAGATTAAGATTACAAGAACTAATGATAAAAACAACTTAAATATTTCAAAACAAGAAACAAGGTCATCAATGATGCACAAACCAATATGGTGAATGCAACAAACCAACAATTGTTGGTTTGATCATTGTCTTGGGTTTGGCATTTACAAGCTAGAAACAATACCACTACTATTAACAACCCTCAAGCATTACATGAACATATGCATTCAACTACACTTGCACTTGCAACAAAAGAAAACAACATAATAGCAAAAGACAATGCAAACAATGGCATTCAAAGATAAATAAAAATGAAAACTACAAAACATTATACTTCAATTGTTGTCATATTTTGCCATAATCAATTATGGATCGGTAGATTTGGATTACATTATGAATTCAAATGCACATAAACAATTTAAGGCTTACTTGATGTACAATTATGTTGAAAGCCAAAATAGTTAGTAATTAGTTTTTCAAACTATTTTTGAATTTTTATTGACATTCAATATATAAAAGAATAGCAAGAATTGATGTTATCAATAGCTTATGATAGACATGCAATGACAACATAAAGGACACACAAGAAACAACAATGCGAGTTTGCACCACATATCAAAGAGCTTGATTGGAAACACTAGAAATGATAATGGACACATTAAAAACATTCAAATGATGATGAATATATTGTAGACAATGGCATGAATCTAGATTGAAAGTGGTAAGGATGCCTTGTTGGTGTGAATGTGCAAGAATGATAAGATAATGATACATGTTATAGGTGTCACCATGTAACAATGTGTTTGAGTGTGAATATGTGATGTATGTTGTCAAAGGTAAATTAAAATATGTATTATTCTCAAAATCTTAATGTATATTGTAATGACAACTTACGTTAACAAACCTGCCTTAACGAAGGTTAAGTAAGCATAAGATCCTTCCTCTTCTTAAGGAAAGAATAATCACGAATATATAGGTCTTGAAATCGAATAAGAAATCATCGAAGTGAGTGTGAGGGATAATATGAACATCAGGTGCCTTTCAAATACACTATGAAATTTCTTTGATTACTTTCGCACAATAATACATGAACACACCAAAACCACAAGAAACAACAAGAAAATGACTTAGGCATCCAATTGCTTCCAGAAGTCTTTTTCATCCAAATCATGGTCCTGTCTAAAAAAACAAGAACCAATGTTTTTTTTCTTTGACAAAAAAATTGAAATTTTTTGGGAAAAACAAGTAGTTTGTAGTGTAAATTTGACTAATTTACCTATTTTGTTGGAGAGATGAATCAATCTTACAAAAAAAAAATTGAAAAGAAACCTTGGCAAGAATAAAACTACATATGTATTACATTGCAAGTACAATATGTGTATGAATACGTATTTGTATCTATAACGTATATATGTATTATACTTACATATATACGAACTGGCATATAGGCAGCATACCTGTGTTTTGTTACCGTAGTGCGTTGGGGAATGGAACCACGGTGAGGTTGCAATACGCTACTAGAGTTAGAAAATAGGGTTAATGCCAGGGTTTGCTGTGGAGAAAACACCTTGTCCCTTTTTTTGTGCTCAGTGATTGTAGAGTGTTTTGCGTTGTTGTTTTCGCTGCGCCGGCTGCACGAGAATTTTGCGTGACGAAGGTGAAAGGCAGGTCGAGAAAACTGTGCTTTTTTGCAACCTTCCACTCTTCGATTTTATTTTTTATTTTTTTTCCCTCTCTGAGCCGTAGTATTATTATTACTTGTGGAAATGGCGGACGAGGGCGGACCGTACGAGGATGGAGACTCACCTCCTTCTCGATATCGAGGAGACTATTATGGTGTGCAGTCTGGCTTCGATGGCTACGCAGATCGCGAGAATGGAGACAGGAAACGGGAGGTACCTAATAAATACAGTGTTCTTTTCTGCTGTTTGCTTGTTTGTTTGTTCTTTTTTTTTGTTTTTTTTGGTTGTGATTTGTTGTTTTGTTGTGCGATGTGTGCACTCGAGTGTTTTTGTTAGTGAGTTCTGGAGTCTATGAGTGGAATCGACACGCTTTGTTTTTTTCCCTTGGAGATGTCCCTGGTCTGTCTTTGTTGAATCGTCGTCCCTCCCTTCCTTAGCAGTCCGATGCTTTTGCCGGTTTGGTTCCTGCCGGCTGTTTTGGTCAGTGGAGAGTATTGCCTTGCCAGTCTTTGCCATTCATGATGATGATGAGGGTTGTGATGTGTCTAATACTGTTTGGTGAGTGACATGCACAATGCTATGTCCGCACTCATTCTTGTCGTCCTCATTTTTGTTGTGATGTTACTGACACAAAGAATACTCCTTGGATATTTTGTTTTCGTTCCCTTTGAACTCCAATTGTGCTCACGTGGTTTTAAGTTATCCCTGTCTCATAGGTCTTTCTGTATCTCTTTATTGTAAACAAAGCCAGGTCTGGTTTAACCTTTAACAGTACTGCCATTGAAGTTTAGAAGCCAATCAAGGTTTCTCTTTCTTGCTCTCGCCATCACCATGTGCACAGAGGCCTTTCTTTTTTCTCTGGTGCATCTAGTTGTTGTAAGTTATAATTTCAGCTTTTATGTATAGCAGCTCCAGTTTAACTCATCATGTACATGGAAAGCCACTCATAAGTTAAAGACAGTCCCATCTTGTCCTTGCTTTTCGGATCCCTACCTGGTGGCCTGTGGATGTTCATGCAAGCATTCTGCTTCAAAATGCACTTGTGTCTGTGGCTTGGACATATATGACCAGTATTTCATTGGAGACAATTTTGTCTTCAAACTCTGAGAGATCTTGCTGGGTTCTTCTTGATTTTCATAGACATGTCTGGGAAGTCTTTTACTGAATTTTTTTATTGTGCTCTTGTTCACACTAAGTTTTTGTCCAGTCTCTCAACAGTTTTATTTGATCAGGCACCATGAACTCACAGCTTTATTAAGCTTTTGGCAGGTCTTCCTTCTTCCATTGCTCCACACTCTGCACCCTGAGTAGACTGGACAATTGAGATTATTGAATTGCACAATGTGGGTTTTAGTCAGATGGTAATTCTGGTCCAGCTCTCTATGAAGGGGGTACAGAATTTGGGTCTTTGGAAGGTTAATGTGCAGTAGTATACATTCTTGCATAGGTCATCACAAAGTTGCGTTGAATGTGCTGTTGGCAGTCTTGTGTGCTGTTGTGTAGGTTTTCTCTTCAGGTACAATTGTGCAATCGAAAAATTTAATGTGTTTACTTGTTGCGGTTGTTGTTCCTTCATGTGCGTAGTTGGGAAGAACACCGGTTAAAGAGCACTGATGTTGAGAAAAGGTTGAAGCAGAGATGCCTTGTCCTCCACATCAACGACTTTTACAATGATGTGTGTGTAGATTTGTCCATCACCTCGTCATGCTCCAAGTCTGGTGCTTTAGTATAGTGAGCTTAAACATCTCTCTTGGGTCACCTCTCAGGCAAGTTAGTTATGTCTCTCTGGATCTTTAATCTCTAGTCTTCTTTATTTTGAGATTGTGTGTCAGTGCAAATTACACACCCCCTGATCATATCACATAGCTTTTCTAAGATACAGAGCTAGTTGTAAGCGCAGTGCTGTCTCTTCCACCTCCTTTAGACTAAGCAAAGTCAGGAAAAAGCAGAGAAATCTGCTGATGCCAGTCAATGAAGGCATAACCTCAATAGCATCTTCAAGGTAGAGTTAGGAAGTAGGAGATTTTGGTGGACACTCTTCTGTTTGTTCATTTTGGATTTGGTGGGGTTACCTGTGTAGCATTCCTCTCATGAACCAGAGAGAGAGCAGGAAAAGAGTCGAGATAAAGACAGAGGTGACAGGGACAGAGATCGACGCTCAAGGGATGATCGAGAGCGAGATAGAGACAGAGGTGATAGAGACCGTGAGGACCATCGAGGCCATGATCGTGAGAGGTGATGACTACTTCCACCTGACTTTCTTTGCTTCACATGCTATGCTTCATCATGATGAGAGTTTGCTCACAGTCACACTCCAAACCTTTCTTGAATATGATTGGCAATGTGTTGTTTGTTATCTGAATTGGTATGGAAAAAAGCCTCACCTATTTGGATTGGACTGGTCTTTAGTGCTCAGTTGGATTATCCTTTGTTTTGGAACAAAAAGGGTTTCCAGTTGCTCATGGAAAGTGTTTCTTCATTTGGTGACAGGCGGAGCCGAGAGTATGATCGTGATCGAGACAGGAGGCACCGACACCGATCTCGTTCAAACTCTGTTGGAAGGTCTCGGGATCACTCTCGATCCCGGTCGCCATCACGATCACAATCACGTGACCGGAGAAGGTGTGCTGCTTTCACAGTCTAATTAGTTATTCCTTGGTCTGTTAGTAGTCCAATAAAAAACATTAAAGTTCCTATTTTGCAGAAGATCCTGTGTTTCTGTGTGTTTTGGACAATCGCTCACTTGTAGTGTGGTGAAATGATCTATTTTCTATGCCATTAGCTGCATGATCTACACCATATGGGTGCCAGCAAGTTATTTCTCAAGGTTCTATCCTCAACTATGAACACTAACATCTATGCCTATACCATGCAGCAAGCGGGCAAGTGGGTTTGATATGGCACCCCCAGGTGCAACGGTTGTTCCAGGTGCAATGCCTGGTGTGTACTTACTCTGACCACCTTAATTTTCATCAAACAAGATTCTGATGGAATATGCCATCTTCATTACAAACTTTGTGTAACCAAGATACCTGGCCTGCATTTTTAATGACTGAGATATCTTGAGTTGATGAAGAAGCACTGGCTGCAATCAGAGGAAATGGTATTCATATGTCGGTGGTATACTATGCTAACATAATCTGCATCACAAGCATGTAAAACTTAACTGAGGCAGCTCCCTGCCAACTGACACAAACATAATTTTGCTGCAGATGATTACCACTGCATTTGAAACTTTAACTGAAGAACAATTGTATTTTAGATTCCATTATTTTGATTCCAACTGTAGTATCTGATGTTTTCCAGTCTTACAATTCTCTCTTGAAGTCTGAATTGCAAAGTGAAAATTCTAGCTCAATGTGCTCATTTTGGATATCCATGCATAGGCTTCTGCATCCCTCCACAGCCTGCACATCTTATATTTCTTCTGAATATCCTTCAATTGTGCAATATCATTATGGCTAGGGTTGATATGTCTACTTTGGACTGGGACTGAGGAAGTCTGTTTGCTGGTGTTGCGTGTTGGTTTCTTGTTGTTTGTTGCTTGTGGTTGTTTTTGTGTGCTTGGTGGGTGCGAAAAGGCATCATTTGAGCCCTATGCTCTCACTCCACAATGCGCGCAGGGTACCTTCAAGGGACTGATGGGTGGACAAGGAAGTGATGGATAACCATGGAGTTGGTGGATCCTTGCCCATCTTCATCCATTCTTCACTAACTCTGTGTGTACTTGGTAGTAATGTTCATCTTCAATTCAGCAGAATCAAGATTGCAAGTGTAGAGTCATGGGCTTACTATTGGTCTAGCATCATGCCCTTCATACCAACCCTCATGATGCATTGGTGAGCTTTAGCTTAGAACTCGCATGATTAGGGCTCCAAGTGGTACCTAGCTTTTGTTAATGATCGCTGCTAGTAGGAGCTGGAATGAACTTGCAGCTGTGCATGGGCAAGAGACTAACACGTCCCCGACAAGCCATCGTAGGAAACTCTTCTGATTTTAATGTCTAGCTTCCTTGATGACACAACAGATAATGACACAATAGATAAATTGTGTGCACACTAAGGAGATAATTACTTTGCTACATTGGTCACCAAGTAGATTCCTATTAGATGTTAGCTCCCTTATAAAAGCTATGATTGCTTAGTGAGATGCTCCTTGAGGTGGGGAACAATGAAAACTGAGCACCAATAGATGTATGTTTGCTCCTAAACTAATGTAGTTGGAGACAACTTTGTATTGCTGTCACTGCAGGCCAAATTCCTGGGATGCCTCAACCCATGCCAGGGGTCTTTCCAGGGATGTTCCCCTTTGGTGGTGCACAGGTACATTCTTGCTTCTTAATGTATTCGGGGTTGGTTGGGCTATGTTGTTAGTGGAAAAGATCTCAAAAAAGTTCTCTGGTTAGGACTTAAATGGCATTGGACCTGTTTTCTGAGAGTGGGTATAACTGTACAGTTTGGTGGCCTTGCCAACATGCCAGCACAAGCAATGACTCAACAGGTGCAGTTTGTCTTTTCCTGCTGTCGCAGATCTCAATTGGTTTACTTGAAGTAATGCATAGGACTTTCTAGCAGTGGTCAGCTATGAGTAGTAAATTGTCAAGGATGACTGTCAGCATGCTAGGGAACTGCAAAGTACCCATTTCAAACCAATTTCCTCAGTCACCATCCTTATTTTCTAGGATTTTTCATTCAGGGCTATTGTGTTGCTTCATCTGAGTGGAGTTCCTCTATGTTGTGGGAAATATGGAAGAGCTAACATGCTGGTGTGGAACCATGCAGGCTACTAGGCATGCTCGGAGAGTGTATGTTGGAGGCTTGCCTCCAGTGGCAAATGAGCAAGTGGGTCATCTTCTTATCAACTCTTTGGCAGTCAGGAGAGTAGGAAATCTGCTTGTTGAGTGAGTACCCCTATTACTACAAGCAAGGTGTCAGAGAGCTGGATTGTGTGTTATGTGTAATTTTTTCTGTTATATGAACCACATTTGCAGCTGCACTATCTGTGGGTGCACCAAAAGTATCTTCATGTCGAAAACTGTTAGAGTGGCCATTTTATAGATGGAGCTTGGATTAGACATTGTGAGTTGCCGGGTGAGATGTTGGCTCAGTATGTGATTATGAGCTGTACCTTTGGCATCATACATGTTACTGTTGCTGGTCCTGAACAAGTGAGAGCCTGTTGCTTTGGTTCATACTGCTTGTTTCTGTACTTTTTGTTCTAGTTCATTGCTGTTCCTTCTTCCTGGTTCTGTAAGTCCTTATCTCCAAGTTTTTTTTTGACTTCAAGGAAAAGCTTTTAACCTCCTTCTGGCTTTCTTAGTTGTGAGTTTGGGGTCTCATGAGAATTTATATTGTTTCTTTGGCATTGGAATTTTCTTTTTCACCAATTAACAAAGTCTAACAGAGTCTTGATGAAATGAAATGTCTTTCCACAAGAATCTCAATGCACATTATTAGTGCTCCATGCAAAAGCTCTGGATATTATGGAGTTGACTAGGTTCTTTCCCTAAGTGGCTGAGTTCTTTCTACAAAGCTATTTTTCCTATGGTCAATGACCTTTGGGTGTCAAAACTTAGAAAGGCAGATGTTCCTTGTGTTCATGGTTGGATTCTTAATGACTCTACAGGAGTAGTGGATGTAATAAATCAACTTAGTCTTTCAAGATCAGAAGTTGAAAAACTTCTCCACTCATGTTGCAGTCTTTTGATCTCGACACACTAAAATTGACCTAATGGATCTAAAAGCTCATATAGAAGTTCTGATCAATAAAGTGTTTCATCAGATGTTGAAGCTTTATTGGTTTAAGTTTTCGTTGGTTCAAAGATCTGTTTTGAACTTCAGGTTTTTGTGGCTGAAAAATAAAGAAATAAATTTGTTTGAATATCCTCAAAGCTTTGAAGTTTTGGAGGCTTCAGAGTTGATCTCTTGATTGGATTTCTTGCTAGATTACCTGTTTTTTGTTTCTTGGTCTTTTGTTATCTGTTTTGTCTTCCTTCTTTGGAATTCTCTGTGGCCGGTTGAAGAAGTGTTGACCTCACTTTGCCTTCTCTTAATAGTGAGGATGGAGATTTCTTGATTCTTATGAGAGATATATAATTATCATGTTCCAAACAGCCAAAACTTATTGACTAAAGCAAGTGTGGTTCAGTATATCCTTAGCTTATATAATTGCAGTGGGAGAGTACGTATGTTAGCTATTTGCATATTTTCTGATTCATATCAGGCCTGCTGAACATGTTTGCCCATGTGTTTCTCTTCTCAGACGATTGCCACATATTTCAGTCAGGTGATGGCTGCTGTTGGAGCAAATACTGCTGGGCCAGGTATAGTTCTTTCTGATTGGTCTTTGCACTGTTTTATGTAGAAATGGCAGTCAGCTTATCTCTAATTTGAGGACTTTGTCATTGGGAGGTAGTGTGTGATGATGTACTTGTGTCAGTGTTGTGGAGAGGATGAAATTGATTTGCGGAATTGACTGCCTATGATGGAGTCTATTGTTTTGTATGCACTTTGGGGTTTTACATTGGGTTTGTTCACATTTGTGTACATTTTGTTCTTAAGGTGATGGTCTGACACTTTGTGACTGACCCTCACAAGGTTATGACTGCACACGTCATTGTTACTTTATTGTTGAACTGTTGTTGTAGAGATTTCTCTGCAATTTCATAGATGTATTTTTATCTTGGGGTGAGATTTAAACCACTTGCTTGGTAGTACAGGTGATGCTGTTGTGAATGTTTACATCAATCAAGAAAAGAAGTTTGCTTTTGTGGAGATGAGGACTGTTGAAGAAGCCAGCAATGCCATGGCTCTTGATGGTATTATCTTTGAGGTAATCCACAGAACAGATGAGAACAGACTGGTGTGTTGAACTTCCTTGATTCCTCATGTGAGTGCACTGCATGAGTCTCCTTTGGACGAAGTTGAGCTAAAAACATAAGAGACAGTGATCCCTTTCATTGTACTAGAGTGCTGAATTCAGGTGGCATTATTTTCTCCTATGTGGCTTCTCTTGAACAACTGCTTTTGTTTGACCATTTCTTTGCAATTTATTGAATTTGAGATTTGATTGTTTCATGAGTTTTCTCCAGGGTGTCTCTGTAAGGGTGAGGAGACCAAGTGATTACAATCCATCCATGGCTGCCACGCTTGGTCCAAGTCAACCCAGCCCCCATCTCAATCTTGCAGCTGTTGGGTTAACTCCTGGGTATGCTCCCAGTTTCATAGTCTTTTTCACATTCATATTGCTTCATATTGAAGTCAGAGGTTCTACAATAACAGGAGGCATGTATCTTTGTTGTGAGGGAAAGCTATCCACCCATGCTTGGATCATAGTAGCTGTCTATTCTACAGTGCCTGGAGCTAAAACAGGAAGGTGATTGCACTATCTCTGTGGTTCTCCTCCAGATATAAATGATCTTAATGGCAACATGTTCTCTTTGCATCTCATTGGCTTGACAGGAGTGCAGCTGGGGGTGCTGATGGACCTGATCGTGTCTTTGTTGGAGGGTTGCCGTACTATCTGACAGAGGTTCAAATTAAAGAGTTGCTGGAATCATTTGGGTAATTCCTGCTTGTTCAAATTCAGTTCCTTCTACACATGGTCACTTTCTTCCTTATATTGGATTTGTTTGGATGCTGCTTTGGCTGGGTGCATTGTTAATTCAAATGTTTTTTGTTTACTTGGTTCAGGCCATTGCGTGGTTTTGATCTTGTCAAAGACCGTGATACTGGAAATTCCAAAGGGTACGGTTTCTGTGTGTACCAGGTAACACTACAAGGCCACATCTCTTGACGAAATTCATTCTTGGGAATGTCTATCACATGTGCAGCCTTTGTGTTCCTGCTTCAGATTAGTCATGTTATTTTCCTTGCAGGACCCAGCAGTTACAGATGTTGCTATTGCTGCACTTAATGGTTTGAAGATGGGCGATAAGACCCTAAGTGTTCGTCGAGCATCAGCCAGGTTTGTATTTTGATGTTGGCTCTTTGTATCTCTTGTCTCCATTGCTTTTGTTACCATTCTCTTCAAATTGGAAGAGATGGATAACTGTGCAGCACCTATATACGCTTTTGTAACCAGTGCAGCATTTTCCCAGTTCTGAAATGTCACAAAGATGATGTGGATGGTTATCAGTTTGATTCATGATCAGCAGATTCTCAAATGACTGTTGCATGAGATGGGTTAAGTAACCAGAAACTGAAATGTGTTTGGCCAACATGATCTCTGTTATACACACATGCACATGCATGTGTATGGTTAAGATGAAATGTTGTAACTGAATACGAGGAAGCTTGATTTTTACTCTTTGCATGTTTACAAGTGAGATTACGTAGTCCTCAGGATTGGACATTCATGTAGAGATTCTGAAAGCACAATCATCCAAACATTCTACCAGTTAGAACCAATGATTGATCTTTGTTGGTTGTCTTGGATAGCAGCGGACAGCCAAAGCCAGATCAAGCAAATGTGTTGGCACAGGCTCAGCATCATATAGCAATCCAGGTACATCTCTTCTCTTTCAAACCATTCTCAATGTTGGAAATGGATATTCTCTCCTGTATGTCTGTACTACTTGAAAGCAACTTAATTCATGAGACTTCAGCTGGATATGCTTTGTTTTTGAGACAATCCCACTCTGTGGAAGATGGTTTGAGTTAGCAGAAATGATTGTGGAATGCAGAAGCTGGCGTTGCAAGCCAGTGGGGCCAATGCAGTGGCTCTTGGTGGCTTGGGTATGATGTCTGGGATTCCACCAGGGTTGATGGCCAGCATGCTACCTGGCATGGGCAATGGTCTCTCCAATCCTCTTGAGACAATTACAAAAGTTGTTGCCTTAACTCAGGTAAGTATGCAGTACTGCATAGTGTTTCTTTCATGGAGCATAGGCCTGAACTGCTTTCCAAATTGAATCTGTGGTTCTTAGTACCTAATTCAATTGATATTTGTGGGGTAATTTGATAGGTTGTATCAGCAGATGAGCTGAAGGAAGATGAAGAGTATGAGGAGATTCTAGAAGACATGAGGGAGGAGTGTGGCAAGTATGGTATGTCCTTCAGTCTAACATTCATACTTGCATACAAGAACAACAGTCATCAGTGGTGCAGAAATTTAGCCATCAAAAGTTTTGCCATTGATGATCAGGTCAGATGCACTCTAGGAAATGCTGTACATGTTGCTGCCACTAGTGCATACATTGTCCAGAAGATGGCAGTGGCAGTTTAGCCAGGCAGTTTATTTGTACAGATAAAATTGGACTCCTGACAAGCATTGGCTTATGAACCACAGATTTGTCAAACTGATGATGTTCTGACCTGGAGTTGTCTGTTTGTCAGTAGAACATGTCCCTATTGCAGGGTTGAGGTCCTGAAGAAATTATTGTGCTGTGTAGGTAATCTTGTGGAACTTGTTATTCCGAGACCAAGCCCCACTGGTGAAGAAGGTCCAGGTGTAGGCAAGGTATGTCACCTGTGTCTTCACCCCCTATTTGTCATTTCTGAATGTGAATACTACAAAGAGCAAATCCAATGTGTAGTCTGTGCATGAGTCCAGTGCACCCACTGACCAGATGACATCACCAAGGGGTAAATTTGTGTTTCATCTTTATGGGAATATTGTAACTTAATCAGCTGGCTTGAGCATGGCAGGTATTTGTTGAGTACTCAGACACAGCTGGTGCTGCAAAAGCCAAGTCATCTCTTCACGGCCGGAAGTTTGGAGGAAATGCAGTTGTGGCTGTATACTATTCAGAAGAGGCTTTTGCAAACAGGGATTATGGAGGTTGATTCAGTTCATACATTCACTGAAAGTCATTGTTACCTTTGGAAAAGGGAGAGAGGGACATTTTTCTCGTGTGATATGAAAACTGTAAGTCCACCTGCCCAACAACAGGACAGACTGGATCACAAAGTTTTCATTATGCAGGAAACATGATTTGCCACTATTTGTAGTATGTATGATCATAATATTTTTATACATGGTCTTGAGGAGCCAGATGATTGGTGTATGGAGAGTTACCTGTCACACACTCTTATATTTATGTATGTATCATTGTATGTATGTCTTTATGTATTTATCCATGTCATCTTGACAAACTATGATGTGTATGTTTTGTTTGTTTCTCTGTTTTGCAGAGGTTGCACAATAGTAGCAGCTGAGTTTCTTCTTGGCAGTGTTAGAGGATTTTCTTGCTCTGCATATAATGCCTTTTGTGGTCTACAAGGGATATATTGTTGGCAGGGTTTTGAAAAAATTTGTGATGTAGTCACAATGGTGATTATCCACTAGAGAAATTATCCAAATTTGGCTATAGGTCCAGTAGAAAAATTTAAGGATCCTGCTATCTCAGGCAATCTGATGGAACTTTTTGTCTAAATATGGTGAATTTTTTTTTTGATTACAAAAATTTGTAGTATGGATTCTTTGATCGTCAAGTAGAGAAAATTCAACTAGGAAAAATTAGTATGCAAGCTTTTGCAATTGTCCTGCTGTTGCTCTTATTTGTCAGAGTACATTGCAGTGTGTTTTTATTGTTCCTGTTTGTCCGAGTAAACAGCAGTGTGTTCTATTGTTGGGGAAATTTTTTTGGGCCTATGGGAAGATGTTGTTTCTGTTAGTGAAATCATGTAGGGTGAAAGGCTGATATGCACAAGGATACAGTGAATATGTCCTAGCTTTCTTGCATGGCAATTTTGTTTACATTTTCTCTCCTGTCTTCTTGCCTTCAGAAAAGGACAGATTCCTCTTTGGTCATCACATATTAGTGGAAGATGTTACATGTGCACACCTTCGCTGTCAGGAATGCCTGTTTATTTTCACAACTTTTCACAATAATCTGCAACAATGGCAGTGGAGTCTTCTTCACAATAGCCACAGCTACACCACTCTTGTCATGAGAAGCTGCACTAGTTCTTCTCATCCTTCTTCTCCCAGGTTGCTTGTAGGTTTGGGAAATCTTGGCTCCAAGTACTAAGGCACTCATCACAATGCACATCCTTGAAAAACCATTTCAATTTCATTGTTCTTCTTGCTCTCATTTTATTTCTGAATCAGTGAGCTCTTCACAGGCAGGAATTGCAGTTCTCATCAATTGTGGAACACTTTTCGTGTGTTGTTGGTTCAGGTAGGATTTGAGATGATTGATGCAATTGCACAAGTAAAGAACATATCTCTCACAATGATTCGACACAATGCACTTCTTAGCAAAGGTTAGAAGCTTGCAAAACCCTGTGATAACCTCCTCCTTTCACAATCCTCAAAACCATTGTGTGACTTCTGCAGCAGAAATGATTCCCTTACAAATGCCTCTAAGCATTGCTTCCACTGGATGCAACATAATTATGTTGTAATTCATTTCAAACCTTTGAAGCTTGATGAACTTGTGTTTTATCTGAGTTTTACATTCTTTTTGTAGTGTGGCTTCTTTGCAAGGAGAATCTAAGAAGTGATCAAGAGCCAAAGTTTAGAATTGATATGAAATGGAGCCATTTCTCTCAATGATATAACCTCTAATTTCTCGCTAGGAATTACAAGCTTGCATTGATTCTGTCACAAGGACTTGCCAAGACTTGCCCTTGCTTTGTAGATTTGATTGATGTCTGTATGCATTGTTGTGCAATGAAGAGACACAAATCAAAACTTTGCCCCAAGTTGAGCCATGAGGTACAGATGGATGTGTTGTGTTTGCAAGCATGTATGTGCAGGATATGTTGGAGGTGTGCCAATGCTTCTTGCCAATTTTCAAACTTACATGAATTTGAGTCATGATCATTTCTTTCCCATTCAGTATATCAACAGCTTGGATATGCCAAATCACAATGGACTGGAACTAGTGATATGACACATACTCAAGAGGGCCTCAGTGAGAACTCAAGCCTCAACAAGAAAATTGCTAGAGGTTTTAACAATACTAGTGGGTGCCCGTGGCCGAAGGCCACTGTGAAGTCCCCCGTGGGTGCCCGCGACCTTCGGCCAGTCCAGCCACCCCGAACGCTTAGTGCTTTCATGTTTGGATTTGTAGCCAGGTTTGGCTAAATCTTCCTTCAGAGAATTGCCCACTTTTTTCACATCTTCCTACAGATGATGGCCATTTTGGCTACAAACAAAAACAGGTCAGGCACGTTAACTCGGGGCATACATACACGCGCTTGTAGCTCTGGAGTTGCAACTGCAGAGCACAGACAGAGATGATCCAGTTTTTGCCGGGCCGGGCCCG
>Ga0209208_10002955_pt1 | contig 24467 bp, 25 predicted proteins | sample S1TSphfallax_3_FD_187694 | JGI IMG/M metagenome (GOLD analysis project Ga0209208, IMG submission 187694) | Host-associated microbial communities from peat moss isolated from Minnesota, USA - S1T2_Fd - Sphagnum fallax MG (SPAdes) (version 2) | ecosystem: Host-associated > Plants > Peat moss >...
CCCAAACCATTTTGTAAGCTTTATGGTAGGAGCTTCCACATTTTAGGTCCGAATTTGGCCACCAAAAAAAACTGCTACTCCATGTTTCAATAATTAAATTACTATTATGGGTGGATTCTTTTTTGTTTTTTTGTCACTATTTGATTCATTTAAATTACGTTATTATCCAATTGGAAGAAAACTAATAGATTTTCTTATTTTCAATTCCTACACGTGGTGTTTGTCCCACTCTATATGCTTATAGAAAGGACTACAACAAAGAAAGAAACTTAATAAAAAGAAATGACCCTAAATCTTCATGTAATGGCTCCCAATTGAGTTGTTTGGAATTCCAAAGTTCAAGAAACAAAATGAAAAAAATGTTGTATTTGTGGTTAAAATTTTCAAATCATATTTTTTTCATAATACAAAAAGGAATAAAGAGGAAAAACTCTTTTTACTATTCTTCCCAAAACCAACAAAAAGTTTCATATACTTTCATTTATTTTAGAATTTAAAAAAAAAATAAAATAAGAAAGGAAGTTTTAATCAATATGATCAAACTTGGAGAAATCTCTTCTGCTAATCCTTTTCCACCAAGATTTTCCACCAAAATCTTGACTTCTGGTTTCGATGAACAAATAATCATCGAGGTTCTCCTTTCTTCAAACACAAATTACATTTTATAATGGAGGATTGAACAAACGAATCTTTCTTAATAGAGGTTTTGCTCAAACAATATTATTATTTTTTACTAAAATGGAAGGTTAAAAAACTATAATTAAAATTGCCAATTACAGCAAATAAGGAAATATCAAATGGAGCGCAATACAATAAAAAGTTGTACGTTATGTTTAGGCCAAAATTTTCAAAAAATTAGCTTTTTATGTATAAAAGTTTCTTGATAATATCCATGATTTTCAATCTTGTGCTCTACCAATTGAATTATCCCCCCAAGATTTTTGTTTCATTATTATTATTATTAAAATTTGAATACAACAATTATTGGAAAATAATAAGGTTTTGAAAGCACAAAGATTAAATTCATCAATGAGCAATTGCTAGAAGCTCATCCAATTAATTTAGTTTCCCATATTCTAATTGTATTTTAGATCTAAAAATACCTCAATCAATTTATTTTTTTGTTCAAGTTTTTCCTTAGTTCTTCAATGGATTGGCTCGCAAAAATACTTATTGTTTCTCCCAATTCTATTAAATCACTATAGGTAAGACTCCCATTAACATGCATATAACGAAATAACCAACCTCCTTTCATATCTCTCATGATGTGTTTTATGCTTTAAAAAAGTTAAAAATCCACATGAGATGTATAATGCACAACTAAAAAAATCCAAAGTAAGCAACAATTAATATTCCCTATCTAGAAGTCCAAACAATAATTGAAAAAAACAAATTGAAACCAAAAAACATTTATAAGTAAATTGATGTCATTCATTGTTACAAGTTTAAAAATGTTCCAAAAAAAAACTCTTTTTAGGTAAATTGTTGTAATTCATTGTTACAAGTCTAGAAATGTTTCAAAAAAACTCTTGAGGCTAAACGGTGTAATCAATCTATTTTATTCATTTTTTCTTACTCGAAATTTCCTTGGCCAATTTCTTAATAAATATTCAAAATCAAACTTATTTATTACATTTATTTGCCGCCCATAGTTCCGAACCATGAAGTCAAGGGTTTTCCACACTTTTAGAAACATTTAGGAACATAGAGTTTTTAAAAAAAAAGTTTTGTCCGACAATCTATTTACTATTTAATAAATAAATTTAGGAATCTACAATTATGAAACAAAACAATAAATAAAGGTAAAACTGGAGGTTTTTTTTTTCATGTAGAATTTGCTAAAATCTAGATGAAAAAGGACTTTAGTATTTTCGTTTCGAATTTCTACAAAAATGTCCTACTATAGTAATAATAGAGATAACTTAATTTTCCCCTAAATGAATTAATGTGAAATAAAACCAAATAAAAAAAATGTTGTTCTACACTTTGATTGGGTCCCAATCGGTTTTCCAATTACGTAAATGAATAATTCAAACCGCAAAAAGAAATGGTATTCTTTTTTCGTAATAAAAAATTACGATTCTTAAACCCTAATGTGCCCGCCTCTTTGCAAACCCTAACGCTGCTGCCTACCTATTTTCAAACCCTAATCTCCTTGTAAACCCTAAACCTCGGCGTCGTCGTCGTCGTCGTCGTCTCGCTCGGTCTCTCCCCTTCGCCACAAATTTCCTCCCCGCAGTTGCGCTTGTTGCAGATTGCTGCCGTTCTTGTTGTTTGCTCTTTGCAGTTTCAATGCGCTTTGCATCACCTTCCGGTTCTTGTTCTTGGATCCAGAATCCCACGCAGTTTTCCTTCACCGTGGCGGAAGGGAGGTGTGTTGATCATCAGACTGGCGATTCAAGGAGCAGGACGCAACTAGGGGGTTAGATCACAGAGCATAATAATGCTGGAGGTTCATAGATGCCGTCAGATAGACTGGGCGCCGAGTGCAATAGTAGCTCTGGCGACCAGTTTCGACGGGACAGTAGTAGCAGCTGCGCGGGAGAATGGAGCCATCGAGATATGGAGTGTTGCTGCCGGCTCTGTTGGCTGGCATTGTCAATTGGTAAGAATTGTGGAGTACATATCAGTGTTTTTCTTTTTCACGAGGAGTGGGGATTGTGTTCCATAATAAGGATCAGCCTGATATGTAGCTGATGCCTCAATGTCATGCGTCATGATGTTTCTCAGAAGATTGCAGGTAGAAAAGATGCAGCAGTTTCATCGTTAGTATGGTGCCAACCTGAAGCTGAGGATGAACCTCGTGGCCGATTATTCTCTGCCGCTCTCGATGGATTTATCACGGAATGGGATTTGCGGACGCTTCAACCGAAGGTAGGTTCGCCAACTTGTATGTGAAGGCACCATGGAGTTTCGTTATCCGAGTTTGGATCTTTCCTTCTGGATCACAAACCATTCTTTTAAGATTTCAGGAGGATTTGTGGTTTTGCAGGAGGTTGTGGAGTCCATGGGTGGTTCTGTGTGGCAGCTGGCTGCAGAGCATACCACAAGAATACAGAAGAAGACAATGAGTGATGGGGTTCTGCAAAGTACAGGCAGCAGTAAGGAGGATGAAGGCAGCAGTGATAGTGAGGATGTGAGCATCAGTGGTAGTGAGGATGAGCATCAGAACGAAAACAGGGAGCAACGAGTGGCACTTGCCTGTGAAGATGGATGTGTACGCATTTTTGCAGTTGCTGATAGGCAACTGGGCATGCTCTATCGCCAGTCATTGCCACGCATCAAAGGTGAGATCTTGTTTGCTATCTTCCATTCAGCAATGGTGTTGTCTGGGACTATAGTCAAAAGCCCTTGCATTTTCTCATTCGTAACTCTAATATGCCATGTTACTGCCTGACTTTGATGCTTTGGAGTTTCTCTATCTATTATGCTCAACACCAATCAGGATCATGTTACTGTCAAATTGTTGTTGCAGAGATTCCTCTGCAACTTCAGAGACATAATGCTCACTGTTAGTCAATAGATAGTTCTGGAGTTTCCATCATCAAACTATTAGACTGTTTGCTATGACATTGTGAAGGTGATTTGTTTCCATTAGTTGGTGTATGGGCAGGTCGAGTATTGAGTGTGGCATGGACTTGGGATGGCACGCAGGTGCTGGCAGGTGGCTCGGATGGGTAAGCCTTGTACCTTTCATACAGAACACAGTATTTTGTTGAAACAGCTGCATTGGTATTCAGCGTTTGTTGAGCTATGTCTCCCAAGTTCTAGTCCACACTGAGTCTTCCCATGGCTTCTGGAATGTGACATAAGTTCATTTTGCAGATTTTTCAGATCATTGTTTGCCTGAAAATTGAGCAGACCATTGTATACTTATCTACACCACCGCTGGGAGCTGATGAAGTTAGTGGTGAGTGGTGGCAGCTAGTCACTGGCATTGATGATGAAGCTGATGTTTTGGTACTTTGTGAGTGGCACCCACAAAGTTATGACTAGACTCATTCTTGTCATGGTTGGTTGGGTTTGTCCTCAACTAGGATAATGGTTTCCTTGGAAGTGTTTTTGTGGAGTTTTCTCTGCAATCTCATAGATACATTGTTTGCTGAGCAGGTGTATACGCTGCTGGGATATTGCCAGCAATCGTGAAGTTTACAGAATTACTGCTGGTATTGGAGGCAAGGGGAGTGCATCAGATCTATGTATTTGGGACTTGTTGGTTTTAAGGTATGTGACTTTTTTTCCCCTGGATTCCATGAAGGTTTGACAAATCTCTTTTCTGAAAATTATAGTATAAATACCAAGTTCCCCACATGGAACTACTGGATATACCTGTGAGTTCTGGTGGAATCACATCCATCAAAGTACTTTGAGGATTGTGGCATTCATAATGTGTCTTGGAGGTGGTTTTGGCATTAGGATTGCATAATGGCCTTTGACTCTGCCCTAGACTCTTTTGTGGGCTCAATATTCTTGAGAGCTGCAGCCACAAGTGGTGGAATTTACATTGAAGTGTGGTGATTTAGGGATGGGAGCATTGTGAGTGGTGACAGCAGTGGTAGCACCCAGTTTTGGGATGGCAAACAAGGCACCCTGATTCAGGTGCAAACTCGGCACAATGCTGATGTCCTGGCACTAGCTGCTTCTCCTGATCATCGATCGGTCTTTTCTGCTGGTGCTGATGGTCAGGTACCTTGATTTCCTCCATACTTGTCTGATACCTGTCTACAGATCATTTTTATAAGGTTTTCTGAATCCAATGAAAGAAGTTCCAGTAAAACTCCTTAAATGAGAATGAGAGAGGAATGGATCTTCTCTCTTTTTTGTGCACTCTTTTGGTTTCTCATCTCTTTGTACCACTGCCTGTAATTCTGATCTTAAGCCAAGAATGGTGGTCCATCCTAGTAAATGGTATTTTGCTAGTTTAAAGAAAACCCCAGTCAACAACATTTCTCTGCAATCTTCATACATTGAAGGTCTTGATGGCTCAGAAGAGAACCCTTGACTTTAGATATGTTTTGGTTAAAGAGCAAGGAGGAGCTAAGGACACAGGAGTCTCTCCATAGCTTCAAAGTGGTGCAAGCTTCAAAACTCTTTGCTGGGCACTCTGATGATGGCTTTTTCCTTATGTTTGGTATCCAGACATTGGTATCCCAATGGGTGCATGTTGTGCAGTTACTCATGTAAATTTTTTTCTCTTCACTTGAGTTTTTGTCCAATTTTGAAGTGTACAGAATCCAATCCTTGTTGGAGTATTTGCAGAGAATCTACATCTTCTTGACTTCCCTGATTCTCTGACCTTTACATATCTGGATGCAGACTTAAATTGTCCAGTCGTGTACCTTCTAAATGCTTGTGTGAGCTAAATTGAACATGGAATGGCTTCTATTGCAACCTCTTGGGATTATTACCAATAAGCCAAAAATGAGCAAATGTGCAAATAGTATCAATATTATGTGACCAAAACCAATATTTGCATGTGTGCGTCACATGGTTTATATATTTCAGATTCTGCCAAGTGTGGAGTAGTTGAGTCAGTATTATAGGTAGTTCAGGCTTAACTGGTCTGCTAGAAAATGGGTTAACTGTTGCTGTTATGTTGTCAGATCTGAAAAAGCTATAACCTTATTATCAGGTCATCTGTTAATTCTATTCAGGTTGAATTAAAGTGCAAGTAATGAGAAATTCTTAGTTCTTTTGGAGATATATAACACTGTTCTTTCATTTGGTATTTTTAGTTTGGGAGCTTTTGAAGTCCACTTGGACATCATTTTTCTTGTCCCTTATGTCTGTTTTTCCTATTTCTTTCATCATGGTGAGTGTGCTCTGTGGTTTTCCTGTCTGTTTTTCTCCATGTTTTTCCGTTAGGTGCAAGCTAGTATCAATGCTAAGTCTTCCCATTGCTTCCGGATTTGTGACGGAAACTCAGTTCACAGGCTAGTGGTTATCCTGGCCTATACCCACTGCAAGGAACTGATGAAGTCAGTGGGCAAGTTGTTGATATTGAATGAGGGAATTTGGTTTTGGACAGGTGGTGCAGTTCCATTGGGTAGAAGAGAGCAGTAGGATGGCAGACAATCCTCTGACTTCTAGTCCTGTTGATTTCATGATGAGACCTACTGGTGATAAATGGGTGTATGTTGGAGGGAAGCGCACACATACACATGATGTTAGGGCCTTGACTGTTGCTTTTCCAATTATTAATGAAGGTATTCTTTTGTGATGCTTTTGTGCCTATTTTTCACTCTGCTACATTTCCATGACTCTGTACCGTATCAGTTCTATTTTTACTGTGGAGTGCGTCTTTCAGTGCACTACGGGTTGATTGTCATCTGTGTTTCTGCAGACCTGCCTGTACAGAAAAGAAGAAAACAGCTTCAGAAAAGTAAGTTTTCGCAGCAAACTGATTACAGGAAATGGGCCTTGTCACAGACTGCAATGCTCATTTCAGGAGGCAATGATGCCAAGCTCTTTGCATATCCTGCCAACAGTTTCCTCTTATTCTACCCTCATGATATTTCCCCTGCCCCTGAACGGCCCTTTTTTCAGTTGGCACATCAATCAGCAGTGCGAAGTGGCACGTTAATGATGGCACAGCATCCTACATGGGTTGATGTTTGGAATATTGACACATATGAACCTGCACCAAACATGCACCACCAGAGCATTGTCCACAAACAAAGTCTGCTGGGGAAGCGGAAATGGGAAATTTCCAACAATCATTCTCACTGCAATGGTCATGGGCCTCATGGTAGAGGAAACAATGATATTGAGAACTATGGCAATGGACATGGATATGGGTCTAAAATCAGTTGTAGAGGTAATGAGGAGTACATGCAAAGCAGCATGCTCAAGGCTCAACCCCTAAAACTTCTGGCAAGAATAAAGTGTAAATTATCTGGGCACATCACATGCAGTGCTATATCAGGCAATGGCTGTTTGGTTGCTGTCTCTGACTGTCAGAGACCCCGTCTATATCAGTTAGAGCATGATTTCACAAATAATTGTGTGTCTGGTGGTAAGATGATGCAAATATGTAAGAAGAAACTCCCACCAGTTTTGAGAGCCACCCACTGTATGATATTTAGTGCTGACTCAGGGCGTCTACTCCTTGCTGGTCCAAAGTTGTCAGTTTCGGTATGTGAATCTTTTCTTCCCTCCTGCATATGAACTAACTTTTTTTGATGCAGTTGCATGGATCCTTCTGTTCATTTTGCAGTCACTCCTTTTATTTACAACTTATCAACTTTGTACATATAATGATTTTTTGAGGGTCTGATTCCAGGTTGTTGACACTAAAAGTCTGGAGTTGGTGCATACTTTCCAAGTGCCCTCAGAAACTTTACAGTCAAAATTGGCAAAAGCAGTCATAATGCTCATGAGTACCAGTTCTGATGGTCAATGGCTAGCTGCTGCCACAAGTTCTGGGCATATTGTTGTTTTCAACATGGAGACATTGAGGTAAGCCTTTTGATACATCTTTCTCTAATTCAGGAAATGACTCAAACAAGTCTGTTACATCAAGGAGTCTTCAGTGCAAGGACATCAGCAGTGTGCACCTGTCATCCACTTCTAATGATGACCAAATGTTGGTCAAGTGAGCACTACTGCATTTGGACAAACAATTTAAGTCAGATACCATGTCATGCTTCAGGGGATATAGATACTCCTATGTATTAATTGATCATATTGATGAGGGCAGCAGTACTTGCCATTGCAAATAGTAAAAAGTTACAAAGTACTTCGGTCATTTGTAGGCACTGTCTGCATTATTTATAGGCTATGTTTTTCGTATAATGAAAATGATGGCAATGGAGATGCAAGACATGGTAGCCAAATCAAACCACTTAACTCTTGGTTTTTTGAGTACAGGTATCACTGGACAGTACCAGTTTTTGATGGAACGCCTGCAACTGCTGCAGTTTTTCATGCAGGTTTCAGCAATGTGCTCATAGTGAGCAGTGCTGCTAATCAGCTTTATGTTCTAGATGTAGAAATGAAGGTTCCTGGTGAATGGTACAAGCGTTATGGCATGCATATTGCAAAGCAGTTGCTTGAGTTCCCAGGAGGCATTGTGGGGCTTTCTCTGCCACTGTCACCAGACTCTACCTCCATTATTGCGTATAGTTCAAGGTAAATATTTTTTTCTCCATTCTTCCAGTGTTCTCACATTGGAATTGAATGGAGTTTCTTTCCATGAATATGATTGGCAGAAAGTAGAAGTTCATTCGGTTGGTGTCAGACCTTCCAATTATGATGGTGATACCTTTTGTGCTTATGCAAAAGAATGGTTGTATGTGCTGTGTAGTGCAATGTGTGTCATTGACTTCAGCAAACTCATGCTGGATGAGGGCGAAGAGGATCATGACAGGGGTGTTAAAGCTGTAAACAGCCAAGAACATGGAAATGGTACAAGGGAACTAGTAGTGAATGGAAATGGAAATGGAAATGGCCACAAGCAAAATGGAAGTGATGTTCCTAAGAAATCTATAGGCACAAGGTTTGTTCCATTCAAGAATCCTGTATTGTTTTTGGGGCACACAGGTTTTAGCTCTGTTTTTGTTGTAGAGAAACCATGGTCAGAAGTGTTGCAGCAGTTTCCTGCACCAGTCTTCAGGCATGTATTTGGCACGTAAGCTGTTCTAATGAATGTGCCAACCTTCAAAATGTAATGACATGGTTTTCATCATTTCTAATTGTATGAGGTCATTTCTTGTACCTTTTGGTCAAGGAAGCAGAGGAGGCAATGTCTCTATAGTTTTATCTTCCTTGACTTTCTGATTTCTTAGCTTCCATCTCCCACTATGCTTAAGCTTTGTTTTGAAAGTGGATACTGAATGCTTGAAAAGAGGAAACATTAGATAGTGCTTCCCTTATATCTGTATCTTTTGCCAGTCAAATGATAATCTGGAATTTGACTGAGGTGATTCTTTGTAACAAGTTGACCAACTGTTGTTTTCATGGAGACCCAGAAATGAAGAAAAGGTGCCAGCTATAGGTTGACTCTTTGATGTTTAAGGCAGGAATGAACTTCTAAGAAGCCTTTTCCTCTGGCCAACTGCCCAAGGTTCTTTAGTAGATGAGCGAGCGCTTTGTGCATAGTTACAAACATCAAGCTAGAATTATTATCTCAACTGTAAATGATGTTTTCTGATGCCATAACTTATGCAAATGTAATCTTAAAAGTTTCAATGCTGATAGCCAGCAATATGATTCAACAAATGTGGGCTTCATCTCCAATTTAAGAATGTCATCAAGTCCAATCATTAGCAAACAAATGGAGAATAGGTTTTCACAAATGTAATCAGCTTACCATGGGCATGTGACACTTGAGAATCCAACCACATTGGTAGTGAAACCATATTGGAGGCCATAAGAGCTCTTCTTTTCTGCACTCCCAGAGCTCTTCAACACCAAGCCTGTGTATTCAACACATGATGAGTGTTGATTACATGCTAGTAAACATTTTCTGGGGTGGAAAGCACTGAGATTACTGGGGAACACAGGATGTGCATTAGAAAGCCTGAACAGAATTAAGGTTCTGAGCAGCAACCTCCAGGATTTTCTCTGTGCAGTTATGCTCTTATCAAAGCTGCAAGATACTACAATAAATAAGTGAAAACAGAGATCTAATTCGTGAGAATTGATCAGATAAAGATAGACAACAGAAGGAAAATAAAAATCACTTTCCAAAATAGGTACACAGAAAATGTCATGATACACATGGAAGAAAATCTTAACATGCTGCACTAAACAAATTACTGACAAATGTTTAGCCCACAAAGCAGAGACACATATGTTACAAAGAAATGGGTCATTCTACAAATGTGCTCACCAGCACATTCTAAGGAAAGAAAGACACAAGGCCACACCATGTTAAATTCCCAAGTTAGACTGAACATTTCATTTTGCCTGATGAAAGGTAATCATCAATCCTTCATTCTTGCACCTGAAGGCATGAAGGAAAGATACATTGCACATCCAGAACAGCATTTCTGAAGATCTGTAATAAATGATCCACACACTGTAATAAACAACAGATTGGCAGTGAGCACTAGCCAAATTACTGCTATCATAGAAACCACAAGATAAAGACTGAAAACAAGCTTGCAGAAAAAGGTTGCCTGTAGCTAATACAACAGAAACTAGTTTCTGTACAATCTCTGGATTGTGATATATCGGCACAAGTTGATAAGCAAGTTTTGTGACAGCATCTCATGTTACAACTTTGACAATGAGCCAGAATGATGTCCACATGGCCATAGATGCAGCCCGGATGACAATAGGGTGCCCATAAATCCTGTCCCAAATTGACAGATTTCCATCAGTATTTCCAAGCTTCAGAAAATGCTCAGTGCAATCTCTCCGAAAAACATTGGTACTAAAGTTAAGCATAACCTTCAAGTATCGTGCCTGTGAAATGCAGAACAATATGGTAATATACATAATAGCCTTGGGATGAGTTATCTCTAAAGATAACAGCACTGAGAAGACTAATATCATTATGACAGCACTCAGAAGACGAATAGCACTGCAGCCCAAATTTGAGTGCAGCTAGTACTTATGGTGTAGTGAAGAGATTACCAGTCATGCCAGCTACAGCTAGCATTCAAGTATATATTAATGTGTATAAAATTTTCACAATGGAACACTTCTGCAGACTGTGGAACTTACGAAAGTGCTGTTGCACCCCAAGAACCAGCAGTGTAGAGGAATTTGCCAGTTTCCCAAAGTTGGTGAATTTTTCCCTTCTTTTCCACCTTCTTGAATGCTTGTGCTATAGCTGTTCTCACAGCAGTGTAATTTCCTTCAGTTGAAACCCAATGACCTCATGATAGTTATCTAATACATGTGAAACAGATGCAAAACATCTAGCTACAGGCACATCCTTGCAGGAGTGCACATCCACAAACTACTCAAGGGGCACAACCCAATCAGGTATTGCTGACAATGAAAAAACCAAATATATAACCTAGACAAGGGAAGTCAAACTTATACCATCTTGCAGTTCCTTTGTGGACAGATTCTGCAGTCCAACACCAAGGACAACATATCAGTCTGTTCAAACCCATATTATAAATGTCAAGAACCCACCCACAAAATGCATAACAATATAGCACATCCTAGGGTGCAGATGCTTGGTCAGATTGGTGGCCAGGGGATTCACTTGAACTTTCAATGGGAGGAGAAGGCTTTTATTTGAACATGACTAATGAAGGAAGCACTGACTGCACATCCTGCCAAGATATCAGCCTGATTGGAGCACCTTCATGAATCAATCATACTCCATGCAGGCAACTGGATTTTTTAGGGCAACAGGTAGGGGCTGACTATTTAGCTGTTACTGGGTACGGTGAAGATATACCTTTGCTTGGGGGATGGAAGAGATGTAACAGGCCATGAAGCTTGCAATGCTATCAACGATATCTTCCTGGTTGATCAAAACATAGCCATCAGCTCCCACACAATCTTTCACCTCCTTGTGATCCCCACTTGGGACCAAGGCAGTCTCAGAGAGCCATAGCCAACCATCTAGATCATCCACATCAGGCCTCAAAAGCATGCCACCTGCATCCACAACATGTGCTATCAGTCTACAAGCAGGAAAATTTTCACTCTTCAAGGCACTTGGTTTATGAAAACCCTGTAACATCCCAAGACTACCAACCCTAAACCCCTAAACCCTAAACCCTCCCAAGACTACCATAGCACCTCTGTACAAATTTATTACAGAGCCTGGAAACCTGTTGCAATGCTCTGATCTGAATGTCTTACTTCTCTTGAAAAGTCCATAGCTTAATTCAGTCGCCTATCAGATCTGTCAATCAAATGCAGTCATTTACTGACACACAAACCTATGGGGAGAGGGTAGAGTCTGCAGAGAGGATTGATGCACAAACTGAAAGATCTTTCACAGTTTGCTTAAGATAGGATTGCGTAAATCATTTGGGGAAAATGTTCAGAATTTGTCACCCTCTGCTTTCACTGATATGGACTCTGAAGACATCCCATTTGAGGCATTTGCTGATGATAACTTTGGCTTCTCCAAAAATGCAGCAGATTCTACATTCAATTTTAGCTTCTTGTACACCTATCACAACGTCAAAGAACAAGCTTGAATAGAAAAGAAGATCGCTAAAGGTTGCATCCACGTAAATGAGACTCTGATCTTTGAATTATCACTGACACAGTTTGCAAATGGGCGATGTTCCAGAAGCCTTCAGGTGCAAGATTATGTGCAAATATGTGCAAACTTCCAGAGAATGTCCCAACATGATCAAGTTTACGGAAAACTACATGCAAAACCCTAGTAATAATAGTAAAAGTTTATTTTTTGAATTGCACAATCCTCAATTCCTGCGCATTTGCAAAAGATTGATACACAAACGATAGCATTGAGCGCGAGTCATAATTCTCAGCTGAGAATTGGCTATGTAATTGAAGACAAAACCGGAAAACAGATGAGCATAACAAAAGGACTTACTTCCGCAGAGAGTTCCTCAGAAAAGTATCCATCCTCGATTTTCTGCTGATGGAGCTGACAGAAGGCTTGCTCATACATGGCGATGATAGCACGGAGCCGTGAATTCTCCTTCCTCTCCGACTGCAGTTCCTTTTCAACCTCAGCACACTCCCATTCCTTATCCACAGCTTTACCTACCATACGCCGGTAGTTCCACTCTATCGCTCCTACCGCGGCCTCTGCCATCTCCCGTACCGACACTACCATCTCCACTCCGGAGATGCCCACGCCATAATTCTCTAAGCTTTACAAACTGTGTTAGTGTTGGTGTTTTCTGAAGGGCGGTGGGTTTTCCCGTCTCTTCTTCCCTGGCGAGAAGGAAGGACGAAGGAAAGAGGAAGAGGAGTGTGCGGCTTTATCTTTTAAATATTCCTTCATCGTCTTTCCAGTCTCTTTCATTTCTGCCGGTTTGAATCCCTCTAACCTCAGATTTTTCCTTCCCACCTCTTCAGGCTTTTTAGTATTTTATAAAACCGACCATTTCCCACTTCTTTTAACTTTTTTTTCCATCTACTGAATGAAACCCAATTAGGCTAGAGCCATTTCTTTCCCGCATCTTGAATATTTTCGGTATGGTATGTTGTGGAGCGACGCTGCTGGGGAGCTTGATTTGCAGGACGCTACCTGGCTACAACTTGGGTGCAGATCACTTTGGCGGAAGAAGCCAGTGGGCTCTCGTAAGTAAAGGCCGAGATCTTAGTTTGCAGCAGTAGCTAATTCCAACTCAGGAGACCACGCGCAGCGACGTTGCCCACATGCTGCAACGTGAAGGCGCAGGCTTGCCTGGCAGGCATCGCCACAATCACGAAGAAAGCTCTGTGTTTCTGTGGTGAACCCGTGTGTATATGGGGGTATCCTTGGGATAATGGGTCTGGGATGTCCAATGTGGGCTTCCCTTTTTTCTTTTTTGATTTCAATTTTCTTCGGGTTTTTCAGGGGAGGGGGGACTGTGTTTCCACCCATATTTAGGGTTTTTTTTTCGCCCATTAAGTCGTTGATCTGGGTTTAGTGAATGTAAGGGTGGTTTTTGAGGTGTCAAGGTGGTGATCATTAAGACATCTTTCTTCACGAAATGGAGGATGAAACCTTGGTAAGCTCCAATTAACCAAGCACCCAGTAAAGGGGGAAATTAATTAAATAAATAAATAACAGTGGGCAAGGGAACAAGAGAAAGGACTGAAGTCCACACAACATTCAAAAGTGCAAAACAGACAATGGGGAGGAGCCCTAAGAGGAGAAATCAAGTAATCTGGGACCTAAATCCATCATTAGTAAAGCAAGTCATGAAAGGAGATGGGCAAAAAACTTGGAAGAACACCAAGCTTGGAAGAAGCTTTTCCTATTGTTGCAATTACACATCACAAGATAGTGGTGGCCTAAGCATTCTAAAAAACCAAAAACATTCTCTACTTTTAAATTGAACACAAAATCGAAAAAGGAAATCTTCCAAAGCCTTTCACCAACCATGCCATGCCATGTTGGCACATCAATGAAGGAAATCGTCATCCTACTAGTGTAAACATCCAAACATTTCTATTATCCAAATAAAATCATCCTTAGGATGTTGATCACAATACAACACAACCTTTGTTTAAGCTATAATCATTATAGCCTCTTCCCCAAAAGAAACAACTCACAAAACAAGACTTATACAAGTCAAGGTAACAATGATTACGTTTCTCAGAGTGCAAATACTATTTATTGTAAGCACAATATTCACTTGTCATTACAATGATTGGAAAGATGGCACTAAAAATGTATGAATTTGTTCATAGGAGACATGGAACCCAACATCACTAACAATGAATGTGAAATTTTTTTGAGCTGCATCACATGTGATAGTGCGCTATCCCCACGAGAGAAAAAACAAATAACAAGGACCCAAGTCTAAGCTAGAAGATCAAAAACCCAAAGTGGGTGACAAAGGGGTACAAGAACAAATTATGTTCTAGAATCCCCACTAGTTGCAAAGAGTGTATCAAGATATGGAAAAGAAACCTAACAAAGTAATGAATTTAAAGGGAGCCCTCACTCACAATGTTAAAGCATCTCAAAATAGAAATGATGTGTGCTCTTAACAAGGTTATCGACACCTTTTACCTATAAAAGGCATGTAAAATTATTAGAAGAGGGCATCAATGCCCTTTGCTAATCACATCTTCATTCATAGAAGTGTGAACTTTTAAATATGGCAACTTTTCATGGTGGTGGGATTAAATAAAAATCTAAAACTTTATTTAGGATTTTTTATGTTTTTATAAATACAAGTGTATTTGAGCCTTGAAAGTTGAAACATGGAATTTGATGCAAAACCATTAAAACAAATGTATCGCACACTTCATATTTTGCCTTTTATGGTTGGAAATTCTAGCAAATTTGTAAAATATTGGCACAATCCATGTCTTAGGGTTGGTTGCACATAATCTTTTGAGCTCCCATTTGCCAACACATTTGTGCTTGGTTATCCATTTGGCTTTCTAGGAGGTAATTGCCTTGATGGTCATGCTCCAAGGTTCCCTAGTCTCAACCCCACCTATGATTATGTTCTTCAAGCTTGTAGCATGCCAAACATAATCCATGTACACCATGTTTGAATTCCTTTTCAATTAAATACCATGGACTATTCCTCTTTCGATGATTCAAATATTTACATGTTGTGATGCATATCAATCCTTTTCAATCATGCCAAAACAATCGATGTAGTTGCCAATGGTGATGTTATTGTATGTGGGCACAAACCCCTTCAACCTTTGCCACATTGCTAAAATCTTCTTCACCCCCAAGTGGGACAAAAAACTCATGTCCTCCTTTGTTGGCATTAACATTTGCTTTTCTTTTCCTTCAAACTAATGTTAGTCAACCTTGCATTGGTGTAAATGTACATCAACTCTTAAACCCTTTTGGAGGCAAATCTATTTCACACCTTACTATGCACAAATTGGTATGAATTCCAATTTTTTTCACATGATGATGCACACACAACTTGCCCAAGATCCATCATGCTAATAGTCTAAGCATTATGGCCACACATGCACCAAGCCAAATTGGTCCCACCATTCATGTGGTAAGACTAGGTATTCCTTTGTGTTTTTGAATTCAAAAAATGGTCATGGGCCCCAATTTTTAAAAGCCTTGCATTTGAATGTGATCTTCATGGTTGGGTATTAACTTTTGTATGACCTTGTTGAAGGCAATTTTGATTATGGCACTATCATGGATGTTAATATTGTTTGTGAATTTTCGGTTAAAGGTTACACCAGCCAACTAGAAGTCAATGATGATCAAGTCCCACCTTAATCTGAAATTCATTTCCATGCAAATAACAATCTCCTCACCCATCCCAATTGATAGATGGTCCTTTAATTGTTTAAAATGTGCATTGATTTTGACCATCATAATGTAGGTGATGCCTATTGTTGGTTGGCTCCCATTAAACATTTGTATAGCAATGAATAGGGGTTTTGTCATTGTCATTATGATTTTGCATGATGCCCAAAATTTATCGTCATGGATGACGTGCTTAACATTTATAGCCCCCACAAAATTCCTCAAACCCTTCAAACTATTGCAATATGCATCCCATTTTGCATCACAACATGCAATCCAAAATGGGTCACACTTGTGAGAGACATTTCCTCATCATGAAATTGGTGCCAAATTGAATCAAGATTGGAGTCACTAATTTGAGGCTTGGTGACTATGCCTTGAACATTGTATTTGGGCCATGTCAATACTTTATGTAATGCACAATTGTTTTTGCATTTGCAATTAGCTTGGAAAGCCATTTTTGTTATAACCAATCCTTTAAAACAATAATTATTGCATGAGCAAAACATCTCTATGCATACAAATGGGGGAATCATTACATAAGCAATTTGTTGACCGATTGGTTTGATGCAACATTATCCATGCAAACTTGCACAACATTTGTTGGCCCTAAGGTCTCAATCACCATTGCAATGGCATCAACAATAAATGGAGTCATTTTGACCTCGCCCCTATTATTAATGGATTTTTCAAACACATTGCCAAATAGGCTAATTGACATCACATTTATTAATGGGCATTCTAAAACATCAATCCACCCATTTGAACAAATGATGGAACCATATTTTGTATGCTTGGAATAGACCTTTGTAACAACTTTCTCCATTGTTGTATTTGCTTTTATTAACAATGTACTTCACAAGGCCCTATAATATAGTGGGGCATAAGCCTTGTTGGATCCTTCACACACTCAATGAAATCTATTCATCTTATGATGTTGAAAGAGATTGCATGAAAGTAAACAAACATGGCCCATTTCTTATTCATGATTTGTGTAACACTTTCGTCAAAAGCTTCCATCATGTTTGTTTGCCTAACACAACAAATTGTCATTGATGAACTTTATGACCTAATATATGCAACGACAAATTGGGTACAACTCCCTAATTCATGATTTGTTCCAACATGACTTGGCCCCGTAAATGGCAATTGGGAGTTTGGGATTGTGCTTGAACTAAAAAGAATGTTGAACACACATAAACCACCATATGTTGATGGAGTTCCACTAAACTACTCATAGTGAAAATGTTTAAATGTCAAGTTGGAATATCCTTCTTGTTAGCATTCAAAAACATTTGAATGATGAAGGTGTCTTGCTTTTTACATATCAAAATGCAAAATGTTTTCGAATTTTCCTTCCCTTTGACATCTAAAGTGTCCCCACCTGCATTCATTTATTCCCACAAATGTGTGCCCACATTTAATCATTTCACTTGCTAACAAATCAACAACCTTCATAACCTTGTACTAATAATATTATTTTGCACCATCCTAAAAATGTAAGGTTTGTGTGTATTATGTAGGTGTGCAAAAGAAATTGTTATAAGTAATTAGCTAATGAAATTTGTTGGATATAGTGGTATGAATATTTTTCCTTAGTTATTTTGAATGAAGTAAAAGTTAAATTTGCAGTAGGACTTGGCAAGTTTGTGAAAATTCTAAAAGACTAATGGAAATGCTAGAAAGGGATCACTTTTTAAAATGGTCAACAAAATAAGGTTGTGTGTAAGCTTGAATTTGTTTTCTTTAGGCCAACGAGGTTATTATGTTTGGTGATTTGAATATTTTTTCTTAGTTATCTTTAGTGAATAAATAATTAAATGTGTGATAGGGTTTGGTAGGTTTGTGAGAATTTTAAAAGACCAATGGAAATGCTAGAAATGGGTCATTTTTTTAAATAGTTAGCAAAATAAGGTAGTGTGGAGGCCTGATTTTTTTTCTTTAAGCCAATGTGGTTATACTAGTAGAAAAACATGTGTTTTTCAACTTGTCTTTGTCGATTAATATAGTTGAAAGATGGTAAAATTCCAACTATTTGAGTTGAAAATGAAACTTTTTCAACTATATTAGTTGACAAAAACAAGTTGAAAAATACATGTTTTTCTACATGTATTTGGTGGTTTGAATATATTTTCATATTTATTTTGAATGAAGAAATAATTAAATGTGTAATAAGGTTTGGTAGGTTTGTGAAACTTCTAAAATACCAATGAAAGAATTATAAATTTGAAAGGAACCATTTTTTTAAATGTTCAATAAAATAAGGTTGTGTAGATAGGTTTGAAGAATTATTTTTTCAAGCCAATGGGATATCTTATATTAGGTGCATGATTACATTTGAAACTCGTGAATTAGAAGTGAAATTGTAAATCAATCATCATTGATCATACAACTAAATTTACAATGTAAATTAATTACAAAGTGCATAATCTCACACATTATAAATTTAATTGTGGAATTGTTCAAAAATCAAAACATTAGCAAGATGCAAGGTAGTCCAAGGCCCAAAAATAACATACTACATAATTTCTTTAAATACAACTTAAAAACAACTATAATAATCTAGCTTATATAATTACTAATCCTAAAACATCAACCTATGATTAGTGAACATATACCCTATTACAAATCATTAATCATTTAAATTTGTCTAAGGTTGGCACTAATTCAACATCCCATTTAAATATATGAATATTATTGGGACCTTGATCATGTTCATTGTTGTTGTTGGTTCCTAGTTCAATGGGCAACACCCTCACATCCAATAGTTGTTGCAAACCCAACCTCGTAATGTTGGGCTTGGAACTTTGCATCCTCTTTCAAAGGTGATGGCAAGTTAATATGTTTACCACTTGAATCAAAATAATGACCTAGTGGGTGAAAAGCCTCCCTCACTAAAGATGGTGGGCTTGGACCATACCAACCATTAAATTATTGGGGCAATTAGGGACAAAGGTATTATGGAACAATCTCAATGACCCAATTAAGGTTTGCAATGTTCCTCAATTCTTGGTTGGTTTATAGACCATTCACCATCCATGAAATGGATGTATGGCTAATAGATGGCATCCACTTTTGTTGACCAATGCTTTTATACCAATGTGGATGGAAATATGTGTGGCATATGCAACAACTTCTATGTGTCATCGATAGTTGAAAAAAACATTTGATATGGTACTGGTGTTTATAATTATCCAATTGGTATGCTCTTTTACGCCCATATGGTGTTTCACATATGGAACAAAAAATTTCATTTTTGAAAAAATTGAATATTTTTTGATAAGTAGCTCCACTCTTTAGTGATTTTGTACCCCATACGAAATTGACTTTAGGAATTTTCCTCCAATTTCACTAGAGGTTATTGTTCCCAGCTGTGGCCATTTCAAGCCCTTTGTCCACCCATGCAGCATGCAACATGTCTAATTGGTCAACAACCAAAATAATGGGCCATTAAGTTGGGGCAAACCCATTGGTTTTTTTAACACATCATTTTGCATGTGGAAGGTTATGTTGTGCCAAATGGATTTTGATTTTAACTTTTATTTCATTTAAGGGCCAATGTTAAACATTCCATTTCATCCTTGGTCAACTTTAGCTAATAATGGGCCAAGTTACATGATTCCATTATTGTTTCAATAAGCAATGGCGAAAATTTTGCAATGTTGTTGAGCTTATTGAAGGCATTTCCACTAATGAATGCAAACATGGATATTGGCAAATTTCTCCATACATTGGCCAAGAACTCCAATTCTTCCAACATCAATTATCGTGACAATGGGTTCAAAGAAATGTGTTCGCCCCTTGGTACTCCCCATTTGATTGGATCAATGAAGGGTTGGACAATGCCCATTTGATGCCTTTCTTAAATGAACATTTTCACATGCATGTTAGCTTGAATTCGTGGTGTCACAATTGTGGTTCCTATAGTTGGTTGTGTGCTAGGATTAAAATTAGGTTCAAATGCCCAATCCACATTCACATCCCAAAATAAATTTGCATGACACATCTATATCCATCCATTGGGGTACATGTTATTTTTGTTTTTAAATCTTTTAGAATTATGCCACAATGTCTTTTAAACATTTTGATAATTGTTTTGAATTGTGGATGGTAGCATGTGTTTGATGTTCACTTTGGTATTCTTAGCATTTGATAATTGTTATTTTTGGCCAATAATGAGCAAAATGGTCATACACCACATACTCTCTGCAAAAGACTTTGTTCTAAACCCTACCTTTGTCATTTTCCCATCTAACCTTTGCTTTTTCATGCTTTTGTATGATTTTCTAAGACTCCACCACCATGTCCACCTTTTGCTTTTGTGAGTCAATGTTTGAACTTCCATTCACACTCTCATTTATATTCAAATTGTCATTTTTGCTATGTGTAATCATGGAATTTAGGCTCAAGGTTTAAACTTTAAACTTTACTTAAGTTTTTCTAGGTTATTGGGTTCATTGTTCATTGTTAAATAATAACAAATCCAAATTGTAGGAAGAAAAGTAATAGTAACAATTTAAAAATTGTGAATGATGCTTGCAATTTCATGCACATTTGTAGAAATTGTATTGGAGGAAATAAACAATCATGCCAATGAGGGGAATGCCCTAGATTTATTCAAATAGGCATGAGTGGAAATGAGACAATTTTTTTGGGCTTGTGGTCCTTTTTATATGAACATTGGGACCAAATTGAGTGTGTTTAAAAACAATGAACGAGTTTAAGGTTTGTTGTTTCTTTACATACATCTCCATAAATGGTGAATTGGATGGTGGGTGTAACTCAATAATGCTAGGAAGGTTAAACAATATTGAAATCATGACAAAATACAACACTAACATGTTGTAACAAGGTTCAACAACATTCAGGGTGTTTTCTCATCTCAAGATTAGGAAAGTGGGACATACTAGGGGGTAGTGACGGTTTATTAAAATAACAGGACTTTGCTAAGTGGTAACAAGATGTATAGAGGACTTTGTTAAGTGGTAACAAGATGTATAGAGTCTGACATCTACCCGGTGCTAGAAGGTGAAAAGGAGAAGTGTTCTAAGCTTCAAATAAAAGCCTTGATAAATGGCGACAATAATTCTAACTATCCTAAGGTAGTAAAATTCCTTGTCGCATAAGTAGTGACATGCACGAATGGTGTAACAACTGGCCTACTATCTATAGTGGGTCGAACATTGGGATGTTGTGGCAAGGTTTGGTGATGTTGGGCTTTTGCCAAACATCTTCGGGATGATGGGAATGTTGAGGGGACAAGGGGGGAAGTTAGAAATGTTGATGCGACAATAAATAATGACCGGAAAGTGGGGAGGGATGCCAAGGCAACAACAAAGACATAGTGAAAAGGCATTGGGACACTAGGGGGATGCTTGGAGGACTCCAAAAGGATGTGGGGATCTTTATTTGCTCTTTCATTGGTGTACAAGTAAATTCAAACATAAAACCAAAGAAAAAATAGAAAAAAATAGGTTGATAAAAATAAATTCAAGAGTTGGGATATGAGGAAAGATTCTAAGGATGTCCTTAGCCCTTAAACCTTGAACCCTAGGGATGTGGCTTTTGGCAAGTCTAACATTTACATACATATAATTTTGAAGTATGTGATATTCAAAGCTAGGACACCAATTCATTTATTTGAAATTAAAACCTCATCCATGATACCACTTTTTACAATTGATAATTGAATTGTAGAAAAAGTTTTCATGAAACCCTAAAATTCCACCTTCCTCCTTTTTTTCACACAAATTGCATTTGCATGATTCATTTTAGAAAAACAAGACACGATTTTTAAAAGTTATTTGTTGAAATTTGCAAATGACATGCAATTTTTTCCATTGTGATGTTTTAAGTAGGTGTGTTGTTCCTCATGTAAAATATTAAAGGCATCTTTTGCCCAAACAACTTTATTCTACAATATGTGAAGAAATTTCCACAGGATTAAACCAAAATGACTTGATCCACAAGCAAGTGGTTTGTGTAGCAAGAAGAGAGATTAATTTTGTCTAATCCAATAACGACCATTCACTTTTGTTTGTAAAAAAAGAAGGTTTGTAAATTCAAATCAATAGTTCAAGAAAATCCAAGAGATCATTTTGGTAGACCATTCAAACCTTTCCACAAACCCATTTATTTTGGTTTATTCATTAAAATTGAGACAAAATCCAAAATTTTGGAAAATATATAAACATGTCCATATTGATCCGCGCAAACATTAAGATGCTAAATTTGAAAAAAAAAAACTAGCTAAACATAAATAAAATATTTTACAACTTCTAATAAATAAAGATTGCGATTACAAAAACCAACACTTTTACTTAATGAACTAAAATAATTGTTTTTGATAAAAGATTTGTTAGTTGTAGGCTTTTCCTCCAACGTTATTTTTTTTATAAACAAATTGCAAAAGGTTAAAGCCTCATTTAGTCCCATCCCAACAAAACTATTAATTAGCAAAATAATGGGGAAAAAAGGATTACTAACCTTCAATGGCACAACATGTGTGCTATTGTTGTCATGAAAATTATCAAAACAAATGAAAAACCCAACTAATAAAAGCTTACTAAGCTTCAATGGCCCAACATGCATGCTATTGTTGTTATGCAAACTTTCAAAACAAATGAAAAATGAAAAACTAACTACATAGAAACCGCCCATTATTGAACACATATTTATCACTAAAGACTTTTCAATATTTTCCTAATTCATTAGCCAAATTGAACAATTTTGTTTGTCATTGGATGCAAAAACTGGAGGGCTACAAATGTTTTTTGAGGTTTAGAAGTAAAGGAGTAAAGCAGAAAACTCAGGAAGAGGATGAGTGATAGTTCGCTTTAATATTTTTTGAAAAAATAGCTTTAGACCTCTCTCTAGTTTCACCTTACATCTTTCTCATTTTGAGTCCATTTTGAGTGATTTAAAACTTGATGAGTGCACCAAGTAAGGCTTTACAAAACTTCTTTGTATTCCAGAGATAAAGATGCAACAATCAAAGATCTTAAGCTCAAATTCATAATTTGTTTTCATTCACCTGTCACCAAACACCCCATATCTTGCCCACTCTTTTATCAAATTGAGAGATTTTTGCAATGTTTGGAAGCACTGGGTGGAGGGTTAAAAATGTTCTCCATCCTTCAAAAATAAGAGCAACAATGTGTGAGGATTCGACCTCAACCTCATTTGACTACTTAAGTGTTCACTCCCTGGCCTATCTACCTTAATCCATTACCTTTCTCTTTCAAAAACTAAAATACAAAATTGTTGCAATAATTTCAACAACTTTGATATTGTACCAGTATCTCCAACACATTGTGTGTATTTCACAGTTCTTAAGCAAGAACTTCAGAACACAAAACTCTTCAACATATCAATAGAAAATTAATGTAGCATGTGCTGTTGGCCCAAGTTTGCACTTGTTACGCAACTAAAATTTCCTTCCAAAACCTTATTTTGTAATTTTTAATGAATTTGCTGAACCTTAGTTTCAAAAGTTTCAAATTGTCTCCGAGAAATCCCACTCATCAAGGGCTTTCCAACAATACCATGCAATGAATTTTTTGTGGCAGAATTTCACGATAAATTTGCTTTTCAAAAAAGTCCCAAGCAACATGGTCAAGGAAACTTGGAGGTTTGTGTTGCTGAAACCCTACCTGCTTGTGATCCTTTCTCTGATTTCTTCACAGTTTTGATTGTTTTGAAACTTTAAGTTTGCACCAATTGTATGTGTAGAATTCTGTATCAGATAGAACCCTGTTATCAAAAGAAGTTGAGATTCCAGTCTCTGTGAGCAGTTTTTTGCAGAGTGTAAATCACCATCACTTTCGTTTACCAAAATTTGGCAATTTTATATGCAGGTCAAGGATGGAGATGTACACACAAATGAAGTTTTGGAAACTTTTTGCAAAGCTTGATGCCCGCATGTAGAAGGAGAAATCACAAAGAAACTAGCTGTGTGGGTCTTTAGACCATGAAAGAGTAAAAGAGAAGCAACACCGGGACTTCATCACTGTCAAAGTAAGTACAGAATTCTTCTGTTTCTTTTTTTGCTTTCCCTCTTGGAAATCCACCAAGTTCCTTTACAAGACCTTCCAGAAATGTCAGCAAGAAATAACTACTGCTGCAATTTTTCACATGCAAGTGTCTCATTAGGTTTTTGTTTGAAGTACCAGCTGCACAGAAAGGAGGAACAAGAAGATGCAGCAATGGAGGCTGAGAGAGGCTGAAGAATGTGGATGTAATCAAACCCCTTTCCTCCATAACTCAATTGTTGAGGTAAGCTTCCTATGCACACAGCCCTTTTTTGGAATTTGTGTGACTTTTTGTATGTTTATCAAGGAAGGCACATCGGAATAAAACCGTTGTACACTGTAGAGAATGTACATTGGAGTTTCTGCAATTGATTTGATATTTTACCCCAACTTTGTAAGGACCACCACCAAAAGACATTTTATGATGAATCTGGTCATCAGCTGGATTTCCAGATTTAAGATAGACTGTAATCATCATCATGTTGACAAAACTCTTAATCTTAAAGCATCTCTCATCACAGAAGAATTGATTCCTGTGATATCAGATTGTTGGAATGCCTGCACAAAATCACACCCCCCCCCCCCCCCCC
>Ga0209208_10002956_pt1 | contig 24465 bp, 18 predicted proteins | sample S1TSphfallax_3_FD_187694 | JGI IMG/M metagenome (GOLD analysis project Ga0209208, IMG submission 187694) | Host-associated microbial communities from peat moss isolated from Minnesota, USA - S1T2_Fd - Sphagnum fallax MG (SPAdes) (version 2) | ecosystem: Host-associated > Plants > Peat moss >...
CCATGTACTACTGCCTCACTCACAACCCGCCAAGCCAAAATAGACAGAAAGTCTAAATAATAATGGAAAATTTTCTTCTTTCACAGCTTTAGGCTATCATCAGCTGGACACGTTGCGGGTCACAACAAGGGCCGACATCAGTTTTTCAAACTTGTTCCAATTTTATACATATGCAATTCAAGTGCAATGACCCACCACCCGTAGAGTCAGATGAGAGGGATAGACAGACTAGCAACTTAGCGATTGTGAAAGGTATTTTGTATTTCAGAATTGTAGTTTTGCAAGCATTTTTTGTATAAGGGTTTCAGTGAACAGAATATTATACTAGTACTTGCAAATGTAAATGAGTGCACGAATTTGACGGCTACTTAGGACATGAAATGTAGCTACAGCTGACATGATTAGATGATGTTGTGGCCCACTGACCGCGTGAACTTGAAAGGTTAAGCGGGCCCCAAACCTAGGCACTTTCCAGGGGCGTCTAAACACCGCTGATGTGGTCTCAGGAAGCCGTTCATGAGTCGACATGAATAGTAGGATCATGTTATAGCTGAAAGTCATTGACTTTTGAGAATGTGAATCCATAAACCCTTCAAAACTCCCATCCTTTTGCTCAGCCCTTTGTTTTCTTTTTTCAAATCTGGGTACAATAATTGAGTGAAAGGAAACACAAGCGGCAAAGACTGAACAGGGTTTCCAAAACATTTCTGGCTATTGCCACTGTAATCCAAGGAGGAATACAGTACAAAAATCATTCTTGGGCCTAAGATGCATTTTGCTCTACCTAAATGAGCTGGCTATCTAAACCACCTCTATCGCTGGCTAGCTATTGACACTAATGACCTGCAGAAAAGTTGGCAACAAGCTTAAGTTAAGATAGTGTTATCTAGCAACATGTCATGGAAAAGAGAGAACAAAAATAGTTTCACATTTCAAGCATATCAACCTCCGCCATGTTGCACATCTGCCCTCATATCACAGGTAGCCTTGTATGGAAAGGTATCGAGTGTGAAGAACCTTTGTGTGTACATATTTGGGCCCAAATTAGCCTAACCTGATTTTGATTAGGAGAGTGTAAGTCGGCTAAGGAAGTTTTGGGGTAATCTTTGGTCCAAGGGAGGTTAAGGTGTTTGAATGTCCTTATCCCAATTGGATTTGAGGAGCAAGCAGCTTGGTTACTATTAGGGGGGGTGGTAGGCTAGCAGACTTAGGATAAGGTCAGGTTGGCCTATCCTTGGCCTAGATTGGCTAAACCCACTAAATAACAAGGTATGGACATGGTGGAGGATGTTTTTCAAAAGTTTCTAACAATTAAAGTTAAGGCATAACAGTAACAGTAGCTTCTTCATGAAGTTGAGAGGGAGGAAAATCATTACTAACCTTTCCTCTTTCTTCTTGAAACGATGAATGGGGCATGAGGGAATGTGAGAAGAGGAGAGTGATGATGTTGATGTGATCTTGAAGGATTAAGAGGGATTTTGGCACATCATGAGAGGGCGAATTAGGTGAAGGGGGCTACATCATCATGGATGAACATGTCTTCAAAATATTTTCAAATCAACAACACCTCTGGAGGATGGAGGTGAGATCACTAAGAAGTGGTGATGGCAATTGTTCAAATGGGGGATTTCATCAATGTTGTTATTGGAGGCGAATGGTGCAAATCAAGCATATGTACTTGGGTCTATTGTTGGATAGAGGATGATGCACCCCCAAGCTCCTTGATGGACTCAACTGTGAATCCAAAGGTGAAGACAATGGAAGGAAAAAAAGTTGGGGTGCACTCCTTAGTTCACAACATTTCGGGGGTAGAGGGGCGTGCTGAAGTTTCAAAATGGGACTAGTAGGATTGACAAGCAATTCAATTACTCATGCGGACATGCATAAACCAACCAACAAGTTGGTTAGTGCGTAATTAGAGCACTTTGGTGCACGAACGAACCACGGGCAAACACAAACCTACAAGACTCACCATGGCCCGAACTTGGGGAAACCAGCACCTTCCCCCTTATAATATTCTTTGTGCTTGGCCATGGGACTAGCACCCAAAATGTCATTTTGTCCCAGGACTGCCAAGTGGGAGTTTCGAAATTCCCAAAGTTAGGACTCTCAGAACTTTGGGGACCCATAACTTTGTGTGCAGACCTTCGATTGAGATGAGGTCAAAAGCAAAGTTGTAGCCCTCATTAAGAGCTTTCCAAAAATATGTCGCACACTACCTGCACGCAAGGAAATCAAGGCGATTCCTAACTTTTAATGGTCGGGAATCAAATTGCCAATTTGACTTCCCGGCCCTTCTTTTGGCCATAACTTGTGTTTTAAATGTTCAAATGAATCATGTGAACACATTTTAAACATTTACGTTCCAAGAGCTTTCCAATGATATAAAGAACTTCTCAATCCAATGGGTTTTGACCCTTGCAATTTCTCTCTGAAAATTCAAAAGTCCATTGGGACTTTAACTCCCAAAATGGGAGCTCACTTGGGAATGTGAGGGTTCATTCCCTCACACTCTCCTACACTCCTAGGAACATGAGATGTGACTCCCATGCTTCCCTTTTGGCCCATACCCTTGCAAGCCCTTGCTTTGGTCGCAAGCCCAAGGCTAGGGTTGTGACAAAAGAAGTAGGTAGAAAAGGGGAAGGAGCCTAGATGGGAAGTTGTGGGGCTTAAAAACAAAAAATGACAGTCTATCTTCTTGTAAAAACAAAAGAAAAGGAACTAGGGGGTTGTCCCATAAAGGTAGAACATCAAAAGTTATTTTGGGTTGTGGCAAAAAATTGTAGAGGTGTAGGTACTTAAGAAAGGATTATAGTAAATGAAGTTAGTATAAAAAGCATGTTAAGAGTTAGCTAGAGAAAGGGATGGGAGGCTCAAGGTTGAAGAATGCATTGTAACCTTTTTTTTGGAGATGTGAAAATTGTTTTATGTAAACACGCACTCAATTTCCTAAATCTCCTATATGATGATGTTTGCATGAATGCGTTCTAGTTTAAGGTTGTGGTTGGCTAAGTGAACAGAGGTAGGAGGGGTAGATAGAAGTAGGATTGTTATTTAAAGCAAATAATAGAAAAATATTAATGAAAACAAAGGATGGAGTTGTTTGAAGGGAAGATTTTGCTTGGCAAAAATTAAAGCCTATACAATGTGTTGGTTATGATGTCTTAAGTAGAAGGTAATGATAGTGGGATAACTTAGGTGAAACAAATATGACCTAATCTCCTACTTATCTTGACTACATTAATACAATTGCATTTTTAAGATGATTGTTGGAAGGGACTAACTTGGGAATAATTGGTGGAGTAATTAAAATAGAAATAAAAGGGCAAGGGGCTAGAATCTAAATAACTAATTATGATGCCCCCCCCCCTTATGATCTTTAAGGGGGTAAGGGGGAGTGGCCCAAGTCAAGGTGTTAAATATGTGTTAATTTTGCACTTAACATACATAACAACAACTAACTGCAAATGACTATTCAAAAAATTGTGCACTTTGTCTTCCAAAAAAGAAATTAAATTAAAACAACCATGGCAATTTATGTTGGCTTTAAATACTTCAAAAAAAAATGAGATTAAAGTTATGATGCAAAGATCATTTACCACAAATGAGTGAAGGGATTAACAATGATGGGGTTTGCTTTGTCAAATTCAAAGGCCATTTCTTCAACCATGGTTTGAACAATATTAAACTTGACTATCAATTTAAACAAACCATGTTGAGCATCCAAATTGCACCCTAATAGAATCCTAAGAACCATCTACAAAGCCTAATTATATCTTATGTTACAAATCATAAAAGATCTTAAAGACTATCCAAGATCATTTCACATTTACAAAAATAGGAACTTATATAAAGCAATTACAAATTCTAATAACTTACCATAACTATACATTAAAAAACAATTTGCAACCCATTTATGAATTTACAAATTATACCACATCTACAAATGCCACATGACCTTACCATATTCGTAACTCCAAAAAAAAAACTTGTTCACAACATTTATAATTATTGTGAATGTACCCCATATGCGTATTTAAAAAGAAGACACAAAATGATTTTGGAAATGCCATGAATTATTGCATTTGCAATTGAAAAAAAGCTTATAAACCATCTACAAATATTTAAATTTTACCACATCTTAACCTTAAAAGAAACACACATAAGTTTAGAAGTCCCATGAGCTTATCACATCTACAAATTTTTAAAAACTTATAGACCATCTACAATGTATAGAATGTATCACATTTGCAATTTTTTTTTAAAAACATTGACCATTTGACGAGTGCCAAAATCAAAGGGGGTGACAAGAGCTTACATTTGCAACTTTCACAAGATGTACTACATGTTCAAATGTTTATTGTGTCACTAGCAACATAACACATGTTTTTGGGCAAATTGCACTTAAATGAAATCATGTTTTTTCACCATTTAAAACAAATGTAGGGTGTTCAATGCAATCTATATTATAATTAGTCATGCAACATTTCATACATTTTTTTTCATGGTCACCTTACACTAACTAAGAAAGGACCAAAATATCACCTTGGAACGAAGATGTACTATCACAATACAAAATGTGCAAGTGGTCTTGATAGATCTTCGCCAAAACTATGAAGTCATGAATGAATATATCCCTCTTCCAAACAAATTTGAAAAGGGATTGCATGCTTTCCATTGACAACAAAACACAAGCCAACTCAAACAACAAGTGCATGTTGGACAAAAGGCCCAAATTAGTTTGCCACAAAATCATAAAAACAAAAAAAGGCCCATTACACATGGGATGCAAAATTCAAACATAAAAGAATAGGAAACAAAAGCATAGTTTAGGCTTCACCTTTACCATATGGGTTGAATTGGATTCAATTTGCATCATTGCAAGCAATTGATGGTATTATGTCACAAGGCTCCAACATGGACATCCACCTTGTCTCAACATTCTTTAAATATTTGTTCCCTTTTGTATATAAGACCCAAACCAATTTTTGAAACTTCAAGTACCTTCTTGGGAAGTGGTTGAAAGAATTATATGTGTTCATCATGAAGGCCTTGATCCAAACAATTAAGGTCAAAAGTCATTAAGATTAGACTACTAAGTTTGGCCTATGGGCAAAACAATGGTGTTCATGAATCCCTCATGTGCTTTATGACTTTGGCTATTTCCACCCCCTAAAAAACATTCAACACATTTGCTCCAAAGCACAATAGTTTTTTAGACAATTCCTCTTGATCAATATAATCATAATGACTTCAATGAAGTTGTTAAAACTTGTTTCATCCACGATCCTATCAACACACACCAAAATAGATACCCTAGTCAAATGCATGGACACATCCACAACATGTCATCCATTATTGTAACTTCATCATAAGTCAAGCCTATTAACTAAGTCATAGGGTTTACTTGGGACCCCTTTATGCATACAACTTCATGCTTTTCAAGTTGGCATGCAAAATTTTGCACTGTATTTTTAAGAGGGGGGGCGGGGACTTTTTTAGAGTATATTTTAAATATATATTCATAATGAATTATGCACCTTTTTTACACTTAATTAAGTTATGATTTTTACTTTTTGTTGAATTAAATGCACCCTTTATTTGTTTGCATGTCCTTTGGAAAAAAATGGAATTGACCTCCCTAGGAATGTACAAGACCTTTCTTAACCCCTACTTTATGATATACCTTATATTATTTTAAGCTACTTTAGTTATTCTAACTTATATTTTATGTTATTATATGTTATTATAAATTATTGTACCCTAAACTATTATACATTATTTTACCTTGAGGTATTTTAACTAGTTTATAATAAGTTTTTAAGTTATTTTTAATCAAATTATTCAACTAATTTTAAATTATAGCTTAAATTATTTTATTTTAAATTAATACATGTTATTTCAAGTTACACTTTAAGTTATTCAAGGTGATTATATTTTATGTTATTATAAATTATTTTATCCTAAGCATAATAATTTAAAATAATTTAAAATAAAATATAATGACCTAAGGTAAAAATAAGTTAGAATATAAAATAATAACCTATGAAAAATAATTTTAAATACCCTAAAATATAATAATTGCCAATAACATATGATATTATAACATAATATCCAACAATAATTTATAATACATAATCACCAATAGTTGTAATATAACATATAATAACCAACAATAACTTATAATATAATAACCATTAATAAAATAGCCATCAATAACCACCAATAAAATAACCACCAATGTTTTACAACAAAATAATTATTAATAACCATTAATAAAATAGCCAGCAATAGCCATTAATATAATAACCACCAATAACCACTAATAGAATAACATTAATAACCACCAATAGTCACTAATATAATAACCATTAATGACCACCAATATCCAATAACAAAATATCCACTAATAACACTAATAAAAGGACAACAAATAACCATATATTAGAATTGTTTAAGGTTGTCAAAAATAATCTAAGGTGAAATAATTTATAATAAACAAAAATAACTTAAGGTGAAATAGCTTATAATAACCTAGAATTGCCAATAATAACATAAGGTGAAATAATGTTCAATAGCCAAAAGTAATTTATAATAGTTGCAAATAGTCTAAACTAAAATAATTTACAATAGCAAAAAATAACGTAGAATAGCCAAAACAACTTACAATAGTTGAAAATAACCTAGAGTGAAATAAATTAAAGGAACCAAAAGTAATTTAGAATAACTAAAAGTTGCCTAAGGTGATTACGTGGCCTACCTACTTAACTAGGTTAAGTTTTTAGTTACTAGCTTAAGTAGTGACACGTGTCAATAAATCATAGGTTTAAAAATGATGAAATTATCAATAATATTATATATTAAATAATTAAATTTTAATTGATTTCCATGCTAGTTAGTTAATTAACTAGTAAATGAATGGTTTAATAAATTTATATTTCATTGAAAAGTAACCTTGTTTCATTAGGTACTATTGAAACAATTCGTTGTCCGTAGCAACTAATCCCCGTTCATTAAGGGGTTAAACAATTTCATTAGGTGAAAATGTCCAAATTCTCTCAAAATCTAGTGAAACCCAGAATGAACTAGAATGCATTTCCTACTAGTGATTATAACTATGGTTTATTATTGTGTTCCCAAAACTAAAAGATGAAGAGAACAAGCTTTAAGAAAATTATAATAATTATTGGACATAGACTATTTAAAAGTCTTTGAGTCCTTGACTAACTTATAGTCAATTGTTCCAATTATAATTTTTTATTAAAATATTCAAAATAATGCATAAAATGATGCAATTGATTTCAAACTTTTTTTACAAGAAAAACATGTTTTTTATTATGCAATTACATTTTCATTAGGTCAATTTGATGAAAAATTAAATTATATGAAAACTTCAAAGTCTTCAATTTTTGAAGCAATGGGCTACAAAGGAAATGATTCCTTTATTCAATCATTTTCATAGTTATTTACATTCATTAGGTTCAAAATCTTTCACTTTAAATGTAGGTCACATGTGCATGAAATAATCATGTGAAAAATCACCAACACCACATGAATTATTTTATTTTGAACTATTCCATTTTTTTCATTTAAATTCGTTTCATGAAAATGTTACTTGTAAAAAGTAGCCTTAAGAAAGTCTTGGGATCCTTTTTCCTTTTTCCTATTTCTTAGTATAGACCCCACATTCCACTTAAAGTTTTTCAAAAACATTTATGCCATTTTTATATCATTTCAAGTGTTTTTTGAGTCTTTTAAATAGTGAAAACATTAGTCACATGGCTTAACAAATGTTTTTGGGTATTAAAGGTGAAAGCATATTAAGATGTCACAATTTCGGCAAATTAGAATCCTTTTTCAATTCAAAATCCTTTTTTAATGTAGTTAAAAACTGGCTTAAAATATGAATATTTAGATGATAGTGAAAGTAATTTGTTTTCCATTTTTGATTTCAAATCATGATGTTATAAGACATATAAAACATATTACAAAAGAAATGTTTTTAAATAATTATTTTTAATGCTTAAAAGGGTTTTTTTAAATAATTACAACTTTTGGGATTTCAAAAAGTCCATAACATAATAAATTAAAATCACATTCATTCATTCAATGGATTTTTAGTTTTAAACATGATCCATCCAATATCTCAAAGTTTCAAACACATAAGACAAACACATTGTAAGATAAAAGTTCATATCCATGAGTTTTGCAAGTGTGACAAAAAGTGTGGGCAAAATTCAAAAGTCTTTTACTTATTGGCTATACACAATTTTTATTTTATTTTTTCATTCTTGGAAGGTTGATTATGATAGCTTTAGATAAGTGAGTCCCATTTTCTATTATTTCAACAAATTTTATTTTATTTATTTCTTGTATCTAGGGAATACAAGAAAAACTACCATTGTGACATCCATATAAGGTCATCATAGTGTGCAAACACTGTTAAATACTCATTGAAATCATCTCAAATTTAACCAAATCTTTACATAATATATATTACATATTATAAACATTTTTGTACAAATGCACCAACATTTTCAACATTGATTTGACTTACCATTTTAAAATGTGAAGAACTAAGTAGTGTTTATGTTTTCATGGGTCATTATACAAAAACATTTCCTCTTTTGACTCTTCAAACATTAAACCACTCCATTAACTCTACACAAATCCACAAGGTCATAAAAAGTTTGTACAAAAAGTTTGTAAACTTCACAAAGCTAAAACTTATGAAAATACAAAGTAAATTAAACAAACATGTAATGAAATGGCATTTATAGTAGTCATTTCAACTTTCAAGGTTTGTAAAAAGACACACTTTGCACTTATATTACTAGCAATAATTAGACATGAAGCAGATTTAAGAAATCCCAAATATTATTAAATTTGATTATGGTGATCCTAGCTCATGGAACTCAACAACATTTTGGCAAAAACCTTGCATTTTATGTTTGCAAAACCAATGAACTTCCAACCGAAAAACAAAATGGCATTTGAAGGAGCCATTGGGGGCAAAAGTTGCTAAGGTTTTTGGAATGAAAAAGTGATGAAATTACATTTACAATCATTGTGATAGTGTTCATTCTAGTGATATAAATGCATGATGTCAATGTAAATTAGTAATCATTCAATTTGTTGAATAACATTTATGGGAACAAAACAAAAAAACTCATCATAATGTTAAACGGCTTAAAATTTAAGTAACATCATGTTAAAAAAGAACATGTGTTAGTTAACATTGATCTAAAAATTAGTTAACTTTTTGCACTCATTCACACTTAGGAGAATGATGGAAATACATTTTTAAAACTTAAATATTGATTTAAAACCCCTTGTATGAGTTGTTATTTAACATTGTATTTTTATTTTAAGATTTATGATTTTTGAAGATTTGATATTAAATTAACATTCACTTAACATCAACCTAACATCTATTTAGAAATAATGTGTTACTTAGAATTTCACAAATTCTAATTTTTTTTATATTAGTGAGCATTCTTGGTTTGAATGTGACATAAATCTTGCCCTTTGTTAACATCAATTTAGCATTAGGTTTTATTATAGTTTAAGAATAGTTCCAACTTCTATTGATTAAAACACATTTAATTAATTCTAAACTTTGAAAAAGTTTGAAAATAAAAACAATGAATTTTGAGAGTTTAAAGATAAATAGAATAACATCTTCAACTTGGTGGCCACTAGATATTAAGAACTAGAAGACCATAAAAAAAGGGGCGCAAAACTAAAACATTGCATAACATCATAAGTAAACAATTCACTTTTAAAATTAGAAAACCAAATTTAAAATATCTACTAAATTTTATGTCATTGAATTATGCAAAGTATCGACAAAAGAATTAAAATATCATAAATCGTTGGTGGACCATTGAACAAAAAAACTTGTAAAACACTGAGTAATTGAAAAGAGTTATTTATTTAAAAAGAAAATCATCTAGAGGCCACAATGGGTATACTAGTCATAGTTGGAAATGTATTAAGACATATACATTCAACATGTAACCTTGAGTAGGAAGTCTTTGCTTATTATGAAATATGAAATATGAATTCCACCCACAGGAGTTGACAACAAAATTACATGAAAAGACGGTTGAAATATATGTCCTATTTGGTGGCCACCAAATGTGTGTTCTCCTCCCCTCATGTATTGAATTAAGTCTAAAATTAAAGTTAAAGTTTGGAATTAATTAAATATGTGTTTTTAAGTAAAATGACTTGTAAATGTGGCTTGTAATACAAATATTGGATGAAATCAATGTCACAAGGGTGTGAAAATGGTGGGTAAGAAAATGAATTTAATTCCTATAACAATGCACACAATATCATGGGTGTCAAAAGACCCTTGAAAAGAAAAGGTGATCAACCATTATTATTGACTGGTTAATCACAATGATTGGCCCACATGTGACATTTATGTAGTTCCTTAATGTATACTATCCATATTTGTTATTTATGAATGGGAAGGGCCAAATATTTAGTATAATTTTGGTTTAATATTTAAATATACTACTTCAATTCCAATGAACCATTAAACTACTCAAACACAATTTTCCATTGAATAAATATTTCTTGAGTTTTTGAAGTTTGATGTACTTGTTTTGATTCCAAATGTTCCATTTTCAATTTGTATTTGCAACACTTCCATTGTGGAATCTCAAATACACTTTCAACTTGGGAGTTTAATGCTAATGAAATGGAACCCTAGTTTCACCTTTAGTTTAAGAATTTTGTGTTAATAAAAAACAATTGGACCTTCCAAAGTTGCAAGTCAATGGAAAGCCTACCTAATTACAACGTTCAACTTGATTCCAATTTCCATATTATTCCCTTCATCCATTTTCAATGCTTTCCCTCACAAACTCACAATTTTTCAATCTTTTATTTCAAAAAAGAAATTCAATATTGGTTCAAGCATAATAGGTATTTGAATTGTCAAAAATATATTCAAGTTAATAGAACCAATAATGCACCCTTTGTGATTGGTTACATGATTATTTATCTTAAAATATCTTCAAAATATTCTAGGAATATTTTACTTGTAAATTGAAAAAAAAATGTTAAAAAATTCTTGTGACTAGCTAGAAAAAAGATGTTGCACTATACTAATATGTAAAAAATGAGTTTAAAACATTTTAAAAATATGTCACTTTAAATTTATTTAAAAACCCATTAAATATTGAAAAACATTGCTTACAATGTTTTATGATTTAATGCATATCTTCACATGTTTCCATAGTATTTTTTATAACATTATTATATAAACAAATTTTTAATATTTACAACATTAATATAATTTTTATCATAAAACATGAAACACCAAGTACTAATTACACTTTCATTGGCTCCTTTTAACTTGAATGTACCCTCAATATATCATATGATTGCAACACTAGGAAGGCAAGCTCAAGCGCAATCTTTATGCTCTAGCTCTGCCCTTCCCTTAAGTGGAGGCTTCATTACATTTCATAAACTAACACTACAAGGAAATATTGGCTCAATTGACTGAACTTTTCAATCATTTTGTAATGAATTCATGAAAATTCATTACAATGAATTCAAAATTGAAAATGTGAACAAGTTAAGTACTTGGCTTGTACGCATGTGGATTTTTAATCTTCCTTTATGAACAATATACTTATCGAATTCAAACATATATAAATAGTAATTTCCATTTCCATTTCCATTTATCAAAAATCAGATTAACTAATTTTTTAAAATTAAAATTTTAAAATAAAAATAAAAAACCTTTGTTTTAGGTCTGCTTATGACACCATATAGTGACCACCATGGATAGCACCACAAACTATAAGCTTACATGTATAGTGTATGTGCTTTTATATATGGCGTAAGACCTCTGTTGGGGATATTCAAACCAAGAACCCACGACCTTGTGTGGATCAGGCCAACATTTTAATCACTAAACCACACAACTACATGTTGACATAAAATAGTCAATAGTGCTATTTCATATGTTCTTATTAGGGTTTTTTCTTTCAAATTTCTCAAGTAGGTCCATTGGTGAGGATCCTTAGCATTAATTAGTATAAGATGGTGATTATCCTAGGTGGGTTGTAGCAATTTACCAAAGTGTTGCTACAAGTGATGACCTAGGAAGTGGCTAGTTTAGATCTCTAGATAGGGGCTAAATGTTTTTTTTTAAATTTGGAAAATGGTGAAAAATCCCTTTTTCCCTTTTTTCATTTTCTGAAAAAAACTCACCGACTTGCAAAATTTCACCACACAAAAAAACTTTGGTTCTTATTGAATTTTTTTGGAAATCCAAACTTTAATGACTTGCCTTTTCTTTTTCAAAACTCAAATCAAGCAAATTAAAACATGACTTTAAAGATTTTGTCAAGATCCTTTCAGAAAAATAAAATAAAATATACATATGTTAAACTATTTTAAAGAAAAGTCTTTTGAAAGTCAACTTTTTAACAATCAAATTTAATATTTCTTCACAAAATGTTCTAAAGGTGCTTCAATTATATATTAAATTCAAGGATATCATAAAGATTTGACACTTGATTGTTATTAAATATTTTAAAGTAAAAATATTTTTTACAATTTAAAAATTTTATTAGTAATTTTAATTATTTTCAAGGCTATTATGAAGGCCTTGAAATTTAACAAAGTTAACAAGGTTACTTGGATATTACTTGAATTTATTCAATACTTAAGATTTATGATTTTAAAGTATTATAAACTTGCACTTTTAAACTGTTTCTTGCAATTGTTAATGAAGAACCAAGGAAATAAAAGTGTTATTTGCACATTTAAAGGTCAAGTGATACTTGTATCATATTTGAAATGAAATCATTTTCATTGATTGTGTGTAGTGAAATTGCATCACATGTAGTGGGATGTGCGATGCATGTAATTGGACGTGCATCATGTGTGATAAGACAATACACATGTGTTGTTGTGGTCATGTGAAATAACATCCTATTATCTTCATCAGAGTGACAATCTAGTGAAATTGAACCATGGAATGCGCCCATGTTTTGTTGTAGTGTAGAGTTGAAGAAGTAGCTTGTCTCAGAACTTGAACATTTCAGATACTGGCCAGAAATGTTTTTTCCATGTCATTTACAATGGAAATTTCCTCTTTTTAAACACACCCAACCAAGTTCAATCTGGCCAACAGCACTGTAACAGATCAATTAGGATTCAACCTTCATACTTGATTTGCATAGTCAAAGTTTGAGGGGCACACTCCATGGTTCCATTTCACTAAATTGTCAATCCAGTGAAAATGATGATCCATGGTATCCCAATTGTGTATATTAAGGAAACATCAAAATCTTGCTAAGGTTTTGTTGCATGGAGACTTTGAATTTCATGTTTTCACTGGAGGGGTGGCCCTTGCCATACAGTATATGAACTCAAGCTTAGCATCGTGGTTGCTATGTAACTTGAGCTACTTCATCAAGCCACCCCATATACCCTGAATTCTAGTTCTAAGTACCCGGATTTTGTAATTCACTGGCTCTTGCTGTAAAGGACTGAAGGACTGAAAGACAACTGAAGGATGTAAGTACTTTTCATTTGGTCCCAGATTTTGAGGATTGTTCATCAGGAGTTGCTCTGAACTGTTCTTGCTAGTTTGAAGGGAGCAAATGGCTTGTTTTCCAAGAAACACTAAAAGGTCATACCATATCCCTTATTTTTCCTCCATTGACTTGCTACTCGTAGACATTCCTCCTTGATTGCATTGCAGTTTAGAAGATTACTGGCCCAGTGCTGGACATGCTACCACTAAGATGAACTACTGAAATGACTACTATGGTAGCCAACTGAAGAGTAAATAAGCCGCACAAGGGGTAACTTTGAAGATTAGATAGACTGTAAGGGGTCTAGGTTCAGGAGTTTGTGTGAGTTAGCCTCCTGCTTTGAATCATAGTACCCTGTACACACAGCATTGAGCAACTCTGCTTGTTGTCCAGCCTCAGTGTAGTAAAGTGAATCTTGTGCATTGCAAACAAGGCAGCTGATGAAATACTTCAATTCACTGGAAGCACAGTTTTAGATACTCAAGAAACCCTTATGCATCTTACCTGACAAAGCCTTAACAAAGGCACAAGCACAAGCCTCTCTAGAGAAAATTCCTCTCTTTTCAAGACTATGGTTCCAATGCTCAGCCCACACAAAACAGCTCAGGAATCAAGTGACTGAATCCCCAAAGAATGAATCCTCTGGAGGGTTCTGCTCGAGTTCTGTTTTCTTCTGTCTTTTCCTCTGCGAAGTCCTTTTCTTTTAACATATAACTTTCTCTTCTGTTTACTCATTACATGCAAATTTCGATTACATAATTGGTTTTTGTATTCTATTCAGGCAGCTTTGTGAGTGTTTTCTTAGACGAGACATGCAACCATTTAGTAGCAATCATTTACTCGCACTACTTATGGTGTTGTTAGTGTCAGTTTTAATGCAAGTCGAATGATTAATAAAGGTGCTTGAAATGTGAATTGACATTCAAAAATTGATTACACTTTGGAGTAGGTACCGGAAGAACCCATTACCACCTAATGGCAAGATGGCTTTCCCTACTAGGCTTGTTGCATTCCAGGGTTCCCATTTCATAATACATTAAGCATTGGGAGAAATTTCCAAGTGTATTTGGAGATCACCAATTTCTATTTGTGTGAAGAACTTGAAGAAATTTCATAGTGTATTTGGAGGGCACCTTATTTATACACATTAATAATGCCCACCTGAGGCGCTTACCCTACTCTTTTGACATGCATGGTCTGTTCCATTCCAGCTCCCACCTGAGATCTTGCTATGATGTTTGTGCAGCAAGGGCTTGAGAACACTATCCCAAGGGGCAGACCCAAGGAGCAGTTTCTGTGTTTTATTAAGGAATGTACTAGGTAATGCATCTTTGTACACATTTTCCCTTGTGTTTTGCACTCTAGTTGAAAAGTGTGCAATAAGATAAAGTCAATTGATATGGGACAAGTTTCCTTTGTGTGCAAATATGAAACTACACAATAGATGAGAATGTCATTCCATCCAACTCCCATTAGCTAACCATGAACCTGATATGCACATGGAAAACATATACCTACAGCATTGCTTTTGCCACAGAATTAAGATACTCCCGTAGTACAGGGGGTAGCTTCAACACATTCCTGTTAAATAATTAATTGATTAATTTTGAAGATTCCATGGTGAAAACAATATTCTTGAATATACCAAAAGGTTCTCTATTTTCCTTCACAATTTATTTTTCCTTTGAAACAATCATTTTTTGAAATTTTCAGCACGTCTACAATTAATATAATGAGTGACAAAGCTGCCAAGGTACTATCATATTCATCTTTGGTTGGATCCTTCCCTTTCCACTTGGAAATAATTGTGAGGGTTGTCAAGTTGTTGGTGGCTTCCCAACTTACAATCTGACAGGGCGCAATAGCCAACTTTCCTGCTTAAGCTCTGTCGTTTACAGCTTGCCTTGGATGGTTTGGATTGCTGCTGGAGATCCCCAGTGCCTTTTTTCCTTACTGTGGATTGTTTGGACATATAAGTATGTGAAATTTATATTCAATAATGGGGAAATGTATAAAGTCTTTGAATGAGTTAAGACCGGCTATCATGGGCTCCAATTACAGATTAAGTGTAGGGTAAAGCCCACTCCCAGGGCATTATACAATGTAAAAATCGAGTTTAAAAAACAAATTAAATCCCATACCCACAGGGTATCACAGGAAATCTATCTATGAAGGAAGGTAGTTTGTTTTGTTGTTATGAGATCCACCAAACTAGGATGCTTCAGATCGTGTTCTTGGTGTCTTTGGAAAGCTCTCAACAAGAAGGGGTGCATGGGCTTGGTTCCATGACATTTGCACTTCTGGTGCAAAAGTTCTTGAATATTGAATGATTTCTTCGCTGAAAATTAAATTAAATTGTAGCTGAAAGTTTTGGAGGAATTGGAATGTGCCTTTGGTGTTTATGAAATGATGAAGAAGCTAAAGATATAGAGTTTGGTTTAGGGTTTACTTTCATTACATTGTGGATTTCATCAAAACAACAATATTTTATTATAGCAACATTGGCCCATAGGGTTGCAAATTGACCTCCAAAGTTGATAGGTATCATTTTCCTACTTTGCAGAGCCATAAAGTGATAGATTAAAAAAATTGTTTCATTTTTCAGCCTTGATTCCTAATGTAAAGCTGTTGGGGCTGATTTCAGTGATTGCACCAATAGGATTGTTTGATTTGAGTTCAATCTTGGCCTTGACTCCTAATGTAAAATAGGCCTTAAATGTCCTGAGCTCTAAACCATTGTTCATAGATGAAGTTTATCTATGACCTTCTAATTTTCATGCATAATGCATAATGGATGAAATTGATTCAATTAACATTTTTTTTCAACCATCAAAAGAATTTCATCTTTCATTTTTCGTTCATTGTCACATAATTTGTTGATGATGGATGCAATCTATTTGTAAACATTTTTTTTTATTCATGCACAAAATTCATCCATCATTTTTCATTTTTCATTGAACATAGGTGAAGTTCATCTAATTTCATTTTTTCCATCCATAATAGATATTTAGGAATGTGCATCAAAAAGTTCTTTGCATGGTGAACATTATAGAAGTTTTTTAAAGTTTCCTTGCTAGCTCCATTAAAAATAATACTAGTATGACCTAGTCTGGTTCATTTTTCTCATGTTATGGAAAAACAAAGAAATTGGATATACATGTGTTTTTGTGAAAAAATATATTTTTTGTAAGGTTACAAGTAGGTTCAGAAAAGTGACACCAATTGGTACTTGTCAATAACTTCCTATTATGACAATTACCAATCTATCAACATATCAACCTAACAATCTATTTGAACATTCTACATGTGAGGTAGGAAATTGCATGGAGGTGGCATGCGACCTTTTAAAATCCTACATAAACAGAATAGATAAAAAATCAATATGTCAATGAGACATTACTCAACTGACTATGACATTTGCAAAAGAAAAAATTCAAAAATAACTAAGTTTGTAGACATAAGGTGGGGGAGATATTAAATTTTGATTAGTTTTTTTCATTGGAAATTCAATAAAATTATAAAAAATGAACCTTTTGGAAATAAAACTTAGTTGGGTGACCAGTTTCCACTTGGGCCAACAACATACATTACATTAGTTCTAAATAAATAAAAGAAGACAATGTGGTTGGCTAGCTTTCCCTACACATGAACTTTGAGCCCAACATACCTTGCCATGGTTTTTTTTTCAATTTTGTCAAGTAGGTAGATTGGCAATCATCCATAAGAGGAATGAGCCAAATGTCGGTAAAGCTTAAACAAGAAAACTAATTTCTTTTTGGAATCGTGCCTAGTTATGTTGATCTACAAAATTCATTGTCTAAATCTAGGGATTTCTAGCTTATTTTTCCTCAAAATATGACAACTTTGTTGTATTTTTCCCAAAAAAAATCCTTGTACAATTCAAACTAGATTTTTTTTCCACCACTATGAAAATTTGCCCTCGACAAAAACATTCATAGCCGTTTCAATTTCCTATGATTATTTAAGAATAAAATTAACCTAATTTTTTAAATAGTAAGGAAAGCAAGGCCTACCAATGAATTAAATCTCATAATCGGTTTGCGATGAAGCCCAAGTTCCAAACATTTTGATTTCTAATTTAATGGTGAGGAAAAAAAAGATTCATTACTTGTAGATCACAACATAATCATCATTATCAAACTATTTTGCTTGACAATTTAGTATCACAATTACAATAATTTTGTAAAATCATATTTTGATGTTATTCCATATGATATATTGCTACTATAATTAATGTGCCATGTAATATCAATAAGCTGTTGTGATTGAATAAGATCTTATGTTGATAAGCTATTTTGATAAAAAAATTGACTTTCTATTGGCTATGTAGATAGGGAAAATTCAATCAACATTCTATTGTTGACCACAACCCATGTCATTTGTGAGAATTGATCCTTAAAATTCAATGATGGAAATCAACTTTTTTACTGTTAAGCCTTCCTTCTCGTTGTTATAAATAATAGTGTTCATTCTCTTTAGCCTAATTCATTTAAAACATCAAAAAAAATCATTTTTGATATTTAATATCTTAATTTTTTTGTCCAAATGTCTCCAAGATACTTGTTGATATTAAAAGAGGCACATTCAATAATTTTGAAAATGACATTTCCATCAAAAAATTCAAAATATCATGTTTATTATAATACAAAGATCATTAGACTTAATTAACTTCTTATAAAGGAAGTGAGTGATAATTAAATGTGTGATATATAATTATAAATGGATCATAAAACAATTATAATATAAATATAGTAAAAACATATATTAGTTTAATGTATATGATTAATATATATAATTTATTTTTATTTTTAAATATGAATTAATGCTATATAATTAAATAATTAATTCAAACATATCATAGATCAACATGATAAAATGTCTGCTACTTAATAAGCCACATAAGTGTGACCTACTAACTATTCATTACCTACTACCTAGCTTATTAAATAGTTAGATTAATTACATAGTCTACCTAATTAATTAATTACACCTACTAGTTAAAACCTAACCTATATAATAAATAAATTACATATTTTACTTAACTAAACACATATTTAATTAATTTCAAATTTTAATTTAATTCACGACTTAATTCAATACACAAGGGGAGGCCAAAACACATATAGTGGCCACCAAATAAGACATATTTCAACCATCTTTTCATGTAATTGCATAAATTTTCAACAAAAAATTGAATTTGAAACCAAACTCAACACGTTGGGGAACAAAACCCATTTGGTGGCCACCAAATAAGATGTATTTCAACCATCTTTTCATGTAATTACATAAAATTTCAACAAGAACCTGAATTTGACACCAAACTCAATAGGCCGGGGAACAAAAACCATTTGGTGGCCACCAAATAGGGTGTATTTCAACCAAGTTTTCATGTAACTTCATAAATTTTCAAGAAGAAAGTGAATTTGACATCAAATTCAACATGGTGCAAATGTCAAAATTAGTCTAGTGGCCATTAAATAGGAGGAATTGCCACCATGCCAACACACATTTTCATAATTTTTCATTAAAAACTTGAATTTTCATTCAAATTCAATATGATTATCTAATGGCTTCTGAATTATTGGAATTTCAAGCATATTTAAATTAATTTTCATAAAATTTGCACAAGAATGTGCAAATTCATACATGATTTAAGTCAATTCAAACTTATAAACTCAAGTTTAACTGATGTGGTGCTCACAAAATTTCAAATAAAATTTTTCGTCCTCCTATTTTCAATTGCAAATAATATCTTCAATTTAAAATTTGTTGAATTCAATATAAACTAAACTAGTTCTCTAAAATGAAAGTTAGACCTTAGCAACCACAAATCATAAACTTAAGTACATGATTGCCATTTGTTTTTTCATATTTATCACTAATTATACCAAAAATTAACAAAAATTTCATCCACCCATGACATTAAAAAAAAAAATTAAACATACCACCTATATGGTAGTTTTTCATGCACACTTAAAATGACATTTTAAAACAAGCAATGTCCATATTGACAAATTATACACAAGATAAACATTAAATTTTTTCAATGAACGCACATGGGCAAATTGAATATATTCCAAAACATGAAAATCCCATTTGAAAAAACGACTAAAAACACATATTTAATTAATTTAAGACTTTTCCCTATTTCATGGATAGTATAAACTCTATCTGGTGGCCACTAGATTTAAAAGAGGTAACCTTATATTCAAGTAAAAACAACAATCATTCACAAACATAACATCCACAAAGACATTTTGTTTCAAAAGAATTCATACCAATTTAAGACCAATATTATATTATGTTAGTTTCTAAATTAATATATTATGATGAAAACAATATTTTGCCTAGAGGCTAGTGCCCACCAAGTGAACATTATAGGACTTCATTTTTAATTAGGACTTGATACAATTTGGTGGATGGAATGAACTCCACCTAGTGGCCACCAAACTTAACAAATTAATTATCATCTTTGACATGAATGTCATATTATATAAAAATTCAATTACATTATTTTCAAATAAAGAAACTTTGTAACAAAAAATTCCAAAAAGATCCATGTACACATTATGTTAAAAACATTCATATCAATTCTAAAACAAGACCATGAATTTTCATGAGTGATTGAAAGCCAAAATGTTAATGTTCCCATCTGACATCAAAAGATTCAACCCTTTGAATTTGAAACAAGGAGAGAAGCCAAATTGGCAAAACTACAACATCACACAAATTATTAATACTTTTCAAATATATATACACCATAAAACTTTTTAAAATATAATATGCCTAGTGGCCACTAGGCGAAACATAAAAATTATGAGCTATGAGAACCAAATGACACAACTCCCATTTAAAGTGAGAAAATGGAACTCAATGTTTTGAATCTACATATTGAGAACATGCTAAATTTCTAACAATGGCAACTTGATCCATCCATGGTAATTGTACAATAACAAATCTATTATGTTTCAAATTCCATATATACTTAAAATAATATTTATCCTATGCCAAGCAAGTGATAATACATAATAAATTATCAAATAAAAAAGTCACAAGTTAATGCTCCCAATAAAGAAAAATAAAAATTCAATTTTTTGAAATACAAAAAAGGCACAACATACCACTAACAACAAAATCTATGCATGTAATTTTATTATTCATGTTATAACAAATCCATTATTTTGGGGGCTTCACATACCATGTAAGAAAGTTGACACCTAGTGGCCACCAAAGATTTGGGATCAAGTGGAACAAAATAGATTATTAATTATTACTTTTCAAAAATCACATACATGGATAAATTTCAGAAAAATAATATATATTTTTAAAAAATTTAAAACATCAATCTAATCAATGTAATGATACAAAAGACATCGAAAAATTACAAATATAATTTAATCAATCTCACCAACATCCTTCACAAATTGGTTGAGGCATTAGTATCATCGAGATTAACTTTAGTTCTACTAGCATAAGTAGCAACAAATTAATTTGGCTTTTTCTTGTTGTATTTTTCCAATTAGGAAAAGAAAAAAAATTATTGAAATGTCAAGCCATTACTCTAGATCTGCTAAATTACATTTCCACTTCCCATTCTAGCAATCTTCATATAGATGTTGGTCATTCAAATTTGATCCTTTTTTCACAAGAACCCACCATTGAACTCTCACCATTTTTAAATATTCACTATCTTCATCCTTGATAACATCACCCTCTGCACTTCCCATCTAGAGAGGAACAAGATTAAGATCATATAGTTTCATGAGCACAAAATCTCCAACATTAAGATCTCTAAATGGCATGTATGCAATTAAAGGTTTCATGTTTTTTGGCCCATAATACGGAACTCAAATTGGATCTTCAAAATCAACAACGTCCATCACGGTTGTCAATGAAGCCTTAGCATAATTAGACCTCCAATTGCTTGAAGGCCAAAAGACCTCCAAAAAAGTTGTACTTTGAGGCAATAACGGTCTTTATAAATGCAACAAAACATTTTCCCAATATTCCACATACGGCTTCATCTTCATTTAATACGTGGGACTTTGCGCAATGCCCACCTTCCATAAATCCACGATTTGGATAGTCCAAAACTTATAAATTTCTCTCTCTCCACTAACCTTGTATTACATCATTGGCCAACCTGAGGAATCAACAAAAAATTTAAACAAATGCATATCAGTATGCCCTACCATCATTTTAAGGACAACTTTCAAACAACCTAGGACCTAAGATTTGAAATCTAGAATCTCTTGAATCAATTGAGGAATGAACGATCTCTTGTCTGAAATCATGAAAGCTCTCATCAAATCTACTAAAATGTAATTGTTTTCGTCCTTCAATTTTTTTGACAAATAGCCAAAACATCCATTTATATCCTCATGTGTATGGCCGACTACAAGAAATCCCACTTTTACCTCAAAATCATCCCTCACCATCAACAATGATAGAAACGTTAATAAATGCCGATTATTATTGTCTTTAACACAATTATTTATTTGGAGGAATTTTTTTTCGGCAAAGGCTTTAGACCAATGATTTGATCCAAGGTGCATAATTTGCGTATGCAATGCAATTTCCCTCACAACATATGTGCCAAGAATGAGTTCTATGGAGGGTGTTCAAACAATACTTTTGATTTCGAAACTAAGGTCGTTTCCAAAGTCCACAATAGTTGCAACAAGGACCCAATTGTGAAATTGGGATCATTTGGCCACAAATCATCAGAATTGTACATATTTTTCATCCCCATGACCATCCACTATCATTTTCGTAAGGGTAACGAATAATTATTTAAGGCAAAATATCATTTGTTGCACACTTGCAACCTTGGAAGCCAAGTTTTTCCATGGTCCATCTTGTCATGAATAATGCATAAGAATTCATCCTTTGATCACACTCACTCTGTCCTCCAAGTATGGTATAAGTTTTTACACATTTTTTGGTGTAGGATATGTTTTTTTAGCTTCACTTCATACTCTAGAACCTCATTGCTATTTTTTCCCAATTTGGATATCAAGTCCTTTAAGGATTCACAAATAATGCAATTCACAAACACAGACCCCCGTTTTTGCACATCAACATTGAAATAGTGTCTTCTCTTCAACCTACTCATAACAATTTGAGAAATATTTCCAATGCTTAATTTCTTGTTTATTTCCCATCCCACAAATATTTTTAAAATATATATTAAGATTTCCACTATAGATGTATACCTTCACATATCATTCAAAAATACATTTCAATTTTTCAAAAAATAGTTTTTCACAAAAAACATTCAATACTTACTAGGCATTTGTCACCAAATAGGAACAAATGGTCATTCCATATAATTTCCTTGATCATTGTTGACGCGCTCCCAAGTTCCTTAATAGACTCAAGCATGAGTCTAAAGTGAAAACATTGAAAGAGTAAGGAGTGGGGCACGCTCCTTGGCGCACAACATTTTGGGGGTAGAGGGCCATGCTAGAGCTCCGAAATGGGACTAGGAAGAATGACAAGCATCAACTACTCACATGGACTTGCACAAAATTAAACGCAAGGTGGTTAGTGCATAGTTGGAGCACTCGGAGCATGCTGGACTATACTATGTACCTCTCCACGAGGCCCACATCCAAATGGCATTTTGTCATGGGACTTCCAAATGGGAGTCCCGAAATTTCCAAAGTTGGGACTCCTGCGACTTTGGGGCCCCATATTTTTTTGCAAACCTCAGATTGAGATGAGGTTTAAAGAAAAGTTATAGCCCTTGTTGAGAGCTTTTCAATGGTATGTTGCACGCCACCTGCACACAAGGAAATTGGGTCGATTCCCAACTTTAGTGGTCAGGAATCAAATTGCCAATTTGACTTCCGACCTTTCTTTTGGCCATAATTTGTGTTTCAGATGTTCAAATTGGTCATGTGAGCCCATTTTAGACATTTACATTCCAAGAACTTTTTAATGGTATAAGGAACTCTTCAATCCATTGAGTTTTGACCCCTACAATTGCCCTCTGAAAATTTGAGAGTCCACTGGGATTCAAATTCCCAAAGTGGAAGCTCCCTTGGGAGTGTGAAAGTTCATTCCTTCACAATTTCTTACACTCCCAAGAGCATGTGGTGTGACTTTTGGGCTTCCCTCTTGGCCCGCAACCTTGCAAGCCCTTACCTTGGTCGCAAGCCTTAGGCTAGGGTTGCGATAATTGTGTTCCTGTAACTCTTCCATGTTTCAGACAAATGATGTCACACACCTTGGCTACCATTTCCAATCCCTTTCATTTGATGCAACATCATACTTATAGATAAATCAATCAACGATTGAACATTGGACTCCGCTTGCTAAGTTGACATATGTAATTTATGTGTACCCTTATTCCCATGTGATAAAAATTGACATCATCGCTTGATATTTGATTTGTACAACATATATGTTGACCTTGAAAGGCCAATTATTTGACACCTAGCAATTTCACAAATGTCTAAACCTTGAATAATGATAAATTTTCATCCGCTTCTAACTCCCCTTGTATGCAACCTTCTTGGAATATGTCAACCATAGGTTTTATAGTCTTCAAATGAAAAACTCCAAAATTCTTGTTTCAACAACAAGGTCTTTTCATAAGGAACATGTTGACAACAATTCATGGCACAACACTTTGCTGCACCCACATTGCGCATAGATTCCTTTGACAACATTTTCTCAATTTTAGAAATGGAACCGTTAGAGTTAGTTAAACTTTGCTTCTTTTTATGAAAGGAACATTTCTTTTTTTTTACACCAACTACTCCCACATCATCAACATTTAGTATGTGGGTTTCATTTTGCCAAGTTGTTATGGAATGTTCTTAACACCTTGAAAAGCTGAAAATGACTCAACCGTGTAATTCCTTGT
>Ga0209208_10002957_pt1 | contig 24464 bp, 18 predicted proteins | sample S1TSphfallax_3_FD_187694 | JGI IMG/M metagenome (GOLD analysis project Ga0209208, IMG submission 187694) | Host-associated microbial communities from peat moss isolated from Minnesota, USA - S1T2_Fd - Sphagnum fallax MG (SPAdes) (version 2) | ecosystem: Host-associated > Plants > Peat moss >...
GTTTTGGGGATCGAGCTGGTAGCCGCGCAGGGTCCAGTCGGAGTCGGGAATCCAGGTTACGCCGGGGATCGGGGCGGAATCGGTGCGGGTGTCGAGCTGGCTGAAAGAGGGAACGGTGACGGTCTGGCCGACTGGCTGGACGGCCTTTCCGTGATAAGTGCGGACGTAGAGCGAGAGCTGGTCAATTGGCCTGGCAAGCGACACATAACCGACGAAGGCCAGCGGATTGGGCGTGTCCCAGCCGCCCAAATTTTCGGGCAAGCCGGCGGCGGGACGGCGTCCGAAGCCGACAATGACGTTGTTGCCGTCGACGAAGAGAATTTCGTGATCGTCGGTCAGGGTGTTGACGTCGGCCCAGCCAAAAATTTCCAGGCCGCCCGGAACGGGAACCACGCGCGTGATCTTGGCGTAGACCGGCTGCTTGTCGAATAAAGGCAGGGAGCGAAGATCGCCGCCAATCCATTTGTCTTGGCCGCGCGCATAGATGGATTTGCTGAATTTCTGGAGCACCTGCAAATTGGCGCGCACGAATTCCGTGTCGGGAAAGATGGTGCGGACCTGGCTGGGGTCAAAGACGCCGTTGCGCAGCATGGTGGCGGTGATTTGGCCGTTGGCAAGGGCGAGGCGCGTGCCTTCCACCCATTCTTCGTCTTTGCGGAAACCGAGGAAGAAACAGACAGCCAGAGCGAACGCGGCCAGCAGCGACCAGTTGGGCGAGCGAACAGTGGCGATGATCCAAACCAGCGCGATGGCCAGCAGCGCCCAACTGGCTGTGGGCAGGGTGACGTAGCGCCACGCTTTGGCTTGGGCAAACAAATAATCGTTCAGGTCCATGCGTCCGGCGGTGGTCAGAAGCGCGCTGAGCAGGATGAACAGGTAAGAACCGAAAACAACAATGCCGACGCGGGATTGCAGCAGGCCGCGCCGGAAGGCCAGCAGGGCGCAGGCGGACATGCACAGCAGATTAGCCGCGCCCACTTTGAACCCGAACGTGCGCGGGCCATAGCCGCCAAAGGGCATGCTGAAGTAGGAGCAGAGAAAGGCGGCCGCCTGCAACGGGTGCCGGATGTTGGTCTTGATCAGGCTGGGCAGGAAGCGGTAGTGGAAGAAGTATGCGCCGGCAAAAATGGCCGCGGCTGCTGTCAGAATCAGAATCTGGCGCGGGCGGATTTTCAGAAAGAGGGCGGCCGCAATCAGGATGATCCACATCAGCATGCCGTTGCCGGAAGAATAAGTGCAGACCGCGCCCGCGGCGATGACGGCGGCCAAATAGCGGCTTCGGGTGGTTTCGGCCAGCAGCGAGAGAAACAGCAGCGACAGGACGCTAAACACCTGGAGCATGGTGAACTGCAACTGAAAAGGCGTGGCGATGACGGTGGAGCAGCCTTTCCAGGCGATGATGACGGCCGCCAGCAGAACGGCCGCTTCACGCGCGGGCCATTGAATGCTTTTTTGCGAATAAACGGTGAACGCCAGGACGCACCAGATGCCCAGATAGCACAGGCCGCTGACGGCGATGGGCAAAACCATGCGGCCGTGCAGAAGCAGCATGTCGGTGACGTGGACCAGCTCGGGAAAAATGATGCGGTGCTCGTTGTGCTGCTGCCAAAAGTTGGACCAGCGAATGGCATGCGGGTTGGCCCAAAGCTGCGGGATGCGCCAATAATCTTCCACCGGAATCTGCGAATAATCGGCCCAGACGTAATGAAATGTCTGGATGAGATTGAAAATAACCCAGGCCGCCAGGGACAGCAGGAAGAGGTTCCGAAGGTTCAGAAGAGGTTTCACTCGTGGGATGTGCTGACCGAGTTTTTTGAGCAGTGGATTGCGCCGGACGCGGCCGTTCTGGATTTGGGATGCAGGTATTGCGAATTTATCAACAAGGTTCATTGTAAGCAGAAGTTGTGCGTTTCGCGGAAAACGCCGGTGGGCAAGGTACAATACTGTTCCGTGGCTATCAGAAGCAAGCCGCTTTAAGATTGTGAAGAAATAGTGAACAAATTTGCACTTGTAACGGGTTCGTGCGGACTCATTGGATCGGAAGTCTGCCTGCACCTATCTAGAAATGGTTATTCAGTCGCCGGTGTGGACAACAATGAGCGGGCGGTTTTTTTTGGGCCGGAAGGCGACACAAGCTGGTCTTTGAACCGCTTGCGCCAGAACATACCGGATTACCGGCATTTTGAGCTGGACATACGGAATCGCGACGGCGTGCTGGAACTGGTGGCGGCGCTTAAGCCGGCCATCATCGTTCACACGGCCGCGCAGCCTTCGCATGACCGGGCGGCCGCCATTCCGTTTGCCGATTTCGACACCAATGCTGTGGGAACGCTGAATTTTCTGGAAGCGGCGCGGCGGGCTTGCCCGGAATCGCCATTCGTGCATATGTCCACGAACAAGGTTTATGGCGATTTGCCGAACAGCATCCGGCTCAAGGAACTGGAGACGCGCTGGGATTACGACGATCCGGCTTACGAGCATGGCATTCCCGAAACGTTTTCCATTGACCAATCGAAGCATTCCATTTTTGGCGCATCAAAGGTTGCTTCCGATGTCATGGTGCAGGAGTATGGGCGCTATTTCGGCATGCCGACTTGCTGCCTGCGCGGCGGCTGCCTGACCGGGCCGAACCATTCGGGTGTCGAGCTGCATGGATTTTTGAGTTATCTGGTGCGGTGCAATGTGCAGGAGCGGCCTTATAAAGTCTTCGGCTATAAAGGCAAGCAGGTGCGCGACAACATCCATTCGGAGGATGTGGCGAACTTCATTGTGAACTTTGCGGCTGCTCCGCGCGCAGGCGAGGTGTATAACATTGGCGGCGGGAAAGACAACTCCTGCTCCATTTTTGAGGCGTTCGCGATGGTGGAAGAGCTGACGGGCAAGAAGCAGCAGTTCAGTTACCTGGATGAGAATCGCATTGGCGATCATATCTGCTATTACAGCGACCTGCGAAAGATGAAGGCGCAGTATCCAAAGTGGACCATTACGCGCCCGCTGAAGACGATTTTTCAAGAGATTGTCGATTCGTGGCAGAACCGGCTTTCGCATAGCGCATGAAAGTTTTGATTACGGGCGCTTGCGGATTTGTCGGCAGCCAGTTGGCCGTTCATTTGAAGCAACTGATTGCCGGCGTTGAGATTTTCGGATTCGATAACCTGATTCGTCCCGGTTCGGAGATGAACCGGAGCGCGCTGCGAGAAATGGGAGTGAAGCTGGCGCATGGAGATTTGCGGCAGCGCAGCGACCTGGAGACGCTGCCGGTTTGCGACTGGGTGATTGATGCGGCGGCGAATCCGAGCGTGCTGGCGGGCGTGGATGGCAAGAGCAGTCCGCGACAGCTTTGCGAGCATAATTTATCCGGCACGCTGAATATTCTGGAGTATTGCCGCGAAGCGAAGGCGGGCTTGATTTTGCTGAGCACCAGCCGCGTTTATTCGGTGAAGGAAATGGCGCAGCTTCCCATGCGGGAGGTGAATAGCGGTTTTGTTCTGGATGAGACGAAGCTGGCGGCGAAAGGTGTAAGCGCGGCTGGGATTGACGAAAGTTTTTCGACGCGCGCGCCCATTTCCCTTTATGGCGCAACCAAGCTGGCTTCAGAAGTGATAGCGCTGGAGTATGGCGCCACGTTCGGGTTTCCGGTGTGGATTAACCGCTGCGGCGTGCTGGCGGGCGCGGGGCAATTTGGCACGGCCGAGCAGGGAATTTTTTCCTACTGGCTGCATGCGCACGCGGCCAAACGGAAATTGCGCTATATCGGGTTTGGGGGAACGGGTTTGCAAGTCAGGGACGCGTTTCATCCGGCCGACTTGGCTGAGTTAGTGGCCGTTCAGACGCGCCGCGATCCGCCGGCCGATGCTATCTTCCATGCCAGCGGCGGTTTGGAGAATTCGATGTCGCTGGCGCAACTGACGGCGTGGTGTGATGAACGGTTTTCCAGGCATGCGCCGGAGCCGGATTTGCGTCCCAGGCCCTTTGACATACCTTGGGTGGTGATGGATTTCGCGCGCGCCAAGAATGAGCTGGGCTGGCAGCCGAAGCGTTCCTTGCTGAATATTCTGGATGAAATTGGCGAGCATGTGAAGGCGCATCCAGGCTGGCTGGAAAGTGTGGGCGCGGCATGAACAGTCCGCCGCCCAATCCGAACCGCCCTGCGCTGCAATTGCTGAGCATTGTTCTGCCAGCGCGTGATGAAGAAGGATGCATTGTTTCGACTGTCGAGCATTTGCACCTGGAATTGCGGCTGCAGAATGTGCCGCACGAAATTATTGTGGTGGATGACGGCAGCCGCGATTCCACCTGGGCCAAGCTGACCGAGCTGCGAGCGAGATTGCCGGAGCTGAAACCGGTTCAGAATCTGGGCCGGCATGGGTTTGGCTGCGCCATCATTTACGGGCTGGACAACATGACGGGCGACGCGGCGGTGATTATGATGGCCGATGAATCGGACGATTGCCGCGATGTGGTGCGTTACTGGGAGCTGCTGAATCAGGGATGGGATGCGGTTTTTGGCTCGCGTTTCATGAAGGGCGGCGGCGTGATTGATTATCCCTGGGTGAAGCTGCGCGTGAACCGGATGGCAAATTTTTTCATTCGCCTGATGTTCAACATCAAGCTGAACGACACGACGAACGCGTTTAAGGCGTACCGCAAAACCGTGATTGACGGCTGCCGGCCGCTGCTGTCGCCGCACTTTAATCTGACGGTGGAATTGCCGCTGAAAACGGTGGTGCGCGGTTATTCGTGGACCGTGATGCCGATTACCTGGCGCAACCGGCGGACGGGCGTGCCGAAACTGAAGATTACCGAGATGGGCAGCCGGTATTTGTTCATCTGCCTATATCTGTGGCTGGAAAAGTATTTCAGCCGCGGCGATTATCGGGCCTCCGGCAGTTAATCCGCTTTCTGGGGCGCGGCGATGCAGATAACGTGGCCGCCGGGTTCGCGCACGGCGATTTCGCGCATGCCGTAAAACGTGACTCGTTCGGGCAGGACTACTTCGAAGCCAGTGAGCCGCACACGAAATTCGTCGAAGTCGGATACTTCAATAAACAGAGAGGCGCTGCCGGTGCCCAAGGAAAGATTTCCGGCGCGGTCAGACTTGAGGCTTTCCAGCGTTTGCAGCATGACCTCATAGCCCTCACGCACGAGAATGACGAAGCCTAACCGGTCGCCCTCCGGCACTTCGACGGTTTTCTCGAAGCCAAGACGCTCCATCCAAAACGGCAGCGACGGCTCAATTTGTTCCACGTATAGTACCGGCGTGATTTTCATGTCTTCAGATCATGATACGTTGCTGTAGATGCAATCCGTATTAGCCGCACTGCTGCTATTCTCAACAGCGATGACGCTTTCGGCCGCCTCTTCCAACTGGCAGCAAATTGTGCAGGAACGCTTGCCTGAATATGGCCACCGCAACTGGATTGTCATCGCCGATTCGGCTTATCCGGCGCAATCGAAACCAGGCATTGAAACGATTCTGGCCAACACCGACCAGATGACGGTGCTGCGCGGCGTGATGAATATTCTTTCGCACGCCAAGCATGTGACGCCGATTGTTTACCTGGACCAGGAGCTGCAATTTCTGGACGAAAAGGAACTGCCGGGAATTGATGTCTACCGGAATCAGGTGGATGCCCTGCTGATGGGCAAGCCGCCGCAGCGGCTGCTGCATGAACAGATTATCGCGAAGCTGGACGAAGTGAGCCAGACGTTTCGCGTGCTGATTATCAAGACCAACATGACGCTGCCGTATACCAGCGTTTTTCTGCAACTGGATTGCGCGTATTGGCGGCCGGATGCGGAAAAGCGCTTGCGCGAACGAATGGCCAAGGCGCAGAAGTAGCGCGCTAACCTGATAGCAAATGGAGTTAACCGAAGCGGGTCTGGCGGAAGCCAGGCAGAAATTAGGGGTGGTGCGTGAACTGCTGCTGCAACTGCACAAAGCGCTGCTCGATTCTGAGCGGACGCAGTATGAGATTGTGCATGGGCCGCTGAAATCTCCGGCCGCGTTTTTGCAATTGCTGATAGGGGATGAAAAGTTTGCGTGGCTGCGGCCGACCACCATGCTGATTGTGCAGGTGGATGAAGCGCTGGCGGCCAAGAAGCCGCCCGCCACGCAGCCGCAACTGGAGCAACTGAAGAGCGATATTGACGCGCTGTTTTCTCCCTCAACCGACGGCGACGGTTTTTGGAAGCGCTATGCGGTGGTGATGCAGCGCGACCCGGCGGTGGCGCAATTGCAGAAGCAAATGGAAACGGCTCTGCGAAGCTAACGATACGCGGGGATTCCGGTGACGCGTTCGCCAATGACTAAGGCGTGAATGTGGTCGGTGCCTTCGTAGGTTTTCACCGTCTCCAGATTGCAGAGATGGCGCATGACTGGATAATCGTCCATGATGCCGTTGGCGCCCAGCAGATCGCGGCTCAGGCGCGCGCATTCGAGAGCTATCGCGACGTTATTGCGCTTGAGCATGGAAATGTGCGCGGCTTCCACCTTGCCCGCATCTTTGAGTTTGGCGACGTGAAAGGCCAATAGCTGACCCTTGGTGATTTCGGTGATCATCCAGGCCAGCTTTTCCTGCACCAGTTGATGGCCAGCCAGCGGTTTATCGCCGAACTGCTTGCGCGCCAGCGTGTACGTGCGGGCGGTTTCATAGCAATCCATGGCCGCGCCCAGGACGCCCCAGCCGATGCCGAAGCGCGCCTGGGACAAACAAGCGAGAGCTGCCTTGAGACCTTTGGCCTCTGGCAGCAGACTGCAGCATGGAATGCGGCAATCGGAAAAATGCAGGCTGGATGTCACGGATGCGCGCATGGAGAGTTTTCCATGCAGATCGCTGGCGGAGAAACCGGGTGTGCCTTTTTCGACCAAGAAGCCGCGAATGCCGTCGGGCGTTCGCGCCCAGACGACGGCGATGTCGGCCAAGGAACCGTTGGTGATCCAGGTCTTTTCGCCATTCAGAATCCAGTGGTCGCCGTCGGGAACGGCTTTGGTGAGCATGCCGGAAGGGTTCGATCCAAAATCCGGCTCGGTGAGACCAAAGCAGCCGAGTGCTTGGCCGGATTGCAATTTGGGAAGCCAGCGCTGCTTCTGCTCTTCGGTGCCGAATGCATGAATCGGGTACATGACGAGCGCGCCCTGGACACTGATGAAGCTGCGCAGGCCGGAGTCGGCGCGCTCCACTTCTTGCATAATGAGGCCGTATTCCAGATTGCTCATGCCGGCGCAGCCGTAGCCTTCCAGGTTGGCGCCGAAGAAACCCAGTTCGCCCATCTGGGGGATCAATTGCTTGGGAAAGGTGCCGTTATTGAAGGCGTCTTTGAAGAGCGGCTGGGCCTGTTCATCGACAAATTGGCGCGCGGTCTGGCGCACCAGCAGTTCCTGTTCGGAGAGCAGAGAGTCGAATTGCAAATAATCAACACCGGGGAAGCGAGGCATGGCTTAGTTTTGATTCTCTCGCAATCAGCGCTTCTTTTTTGCCTTGGTTTTGGCTGTTGCTTTTTTTGAGGCCAGACGCTTGCGGGCGGCCAGACGCACTCTGACGGCCAGGAACTTGGCAAAGGGGGCGATGTCGGCGTCAATGCTGGCGCGATCAAGAGCGGCGAGGTATTCGGCGCGATCATCCACGCGAATGACGGTCCATTTGTAGCCGCCGGAGGCGAGCATGGCGTTCATGAGGAAGCGGGCGAGGCGGCCGTTTCCGTCCGGGTAGGGGTGAATGTAGCCGAGCAGCCAGTGGCCCAAGACAGCGCGGACGGCGGGCTCCGGTTCGCGTTCCAGCAGGTCGAATAAGGCGGGCATGGCGTCGCGAACAGATTCCCAGCGGGGCGGAACGTAGCGGGAGGTGCGCAGGTAGACGGCATCGGTGCGGTAGCCGGCCAGGGCGGATGGCGGAATGAGGCCGACGGCCACGCAGGGCTGGAAGAGTTCGCGGTACCAGTCGCGATGGGCTGTCCGAACCAGGGCGCCGGGGTTGGCGCCCTCAATAATTTTGGCAACGCTGGCTTTCACTTTTTGGAAAGCTTGCCAGTAGCCGCGCGCGGCCAGGGCATCACGGCTGCTTTTGTCGGCTTCCTGCGTGGCGGGGTCCCAGATGCCGGAAGCAACGCGCATGATGAGTTCGGGCGTTACCCGGTAGCCTTCGATTGAGAGGGAGTGGTAAGCGTCGCTCTTGTAGGTTTCATCGACAAGGTCCAGATAGGCGGCACGGTTGGAGGGCAGGCCCGGGGCGCGCGGAAAGATTTTCAGCACGGTGGCGCGCGAAGATTCCCAGAGCGTTTGCAGGCGGCCCACAATGGGCGGGGCGGTGATAGGATGCGCGCTGAGAATTTGGCTGGGCTCGAAAGGGTCGGTTTCGCGGACGTCATAGCCGGCCGATTTCATGGCGGCGACAATTTCGCCCGCTATGTCGGCGCGGCCCATGCGCCGGAAGGCTCCGGCCAGACGGCCGGCGATGGCTGAGTGTCCGCCCGTGAGAAGCGGGATGAGGATGTCGGACGCGTCGCGGACGGTGGTGAGCAGAAGCTGGGTCTCCAGCGGATGGCGGCGGAAGAAGGATTCGGGAAGGCGAATCAACGCGGCGGTGGGCGAGAAGAGGCGCAGGCCGTTGCGGGTGACCAGGTCGGCGGCGGGCGGCATCTGCGTTCTCAAATCATACAGGGAAGTGGAGAAAGGTAGCGTGATGGCGTTGTTGGTGCCAGCCGGACTGTGAACAATGACTTGCGTGGGGACAACGGTGTTTTCGGCCAGCAGCATTGTGGATTGCTCGGGCGAGAGGTGCCACCTGGAGCCAAATCTGTCGGAACAGTAGCGGGCGCAAAATTCCCAGAAGGAGGCATACCAGGGAGTGCTGTCGCCCGCGCGGGCCGACGGGCTGGCGGAGATGAGCCAGCCCTTGACAGCTTCTTGCAGGAAGCCCGTGTCGAGGAGGCGCTGGCGGTGGATTCGGGTGAGGTCTTCGGACTGGAAAACGCGGCGGCCGTGGCGCTGGAGAGTGCGCAGGCGGCGCAGAGAAGAGGCCAGCTTTTGGTTAGGGGTGGCCATGTGATGTTACAAGTTTATTTTGTTGTGGAAGTACAAGTCAATTGTGTTGTGGAAGTACAAGTTTATTCTGTTGTGCGAGTTCAAGTTTATTCTGTCTTGAATTCTCTGTAAGATATTGAATATGAATAGTTTGTTGTTAGTCTTTAGAGGCGATTCCGAGCGCCTTCATCTTGCGGTATAAATTGCTGCGCTCGAGGCCCAAAAGTTCGGAGGCGCGCGTGACGTTGCCGTTCGTTTCGTCGAGCTTTTTGAGGATGTAGTCGCGCTCGGCGGCTTCTTTCACTTCGTGCAGAGTGGTGAAGCCGTCGGATTTGGGAGCAGCTTGCTTGCGGCCGCCGTCAAGCGAGAGGTGGCGGACTTCGATGCGCCGCTGCGGGTGCAGGATGATGAGGCGCTCCATCAGATTTCGAAGCTCACGAACATTGCCCGGCCACGTGTAGCCGCGCAGGGCTTCAATGGCTTCGTCGCTTAGCTCTTTTGGTTTGCGCCCGTAGGAGATGGCGTACTCGTTCAGGAAATGGCTGGCGAGATGGGCAATGTCTTCGGCGCGGTCGCGCAGCGGCGGGACGGTGAAGGGGATGACGTTCAGACGGTAGAAAAGGTCTTCACGGAAGTTGCCGCGCTCGATTTCGCGTTCCAGGTTTTTGTTGGTGGCGGCGATGACGCGCGCGTCCACCTGGATGGAATGCGGAGCGCCGATGGGTTCGAAGCGGTGCTCGTCCAAAGCGCGCAAAAGCTTGGCCTGGGTCTTGAGGCTCATGTCGCCCACTTCGTCGAGAAAGAAGGTGCCGCCGTGGGCCTTCTGCAGCTTGCCGATTTTGTGGTCCAGCGTGCCGTCAAGGCCGGTGCGGCGGTGGCCGAACAGCTCGCTCTCAATCTGGTCTTCGGGGATGGCGGCGCAGTTCACTTCGACGAAAGGTCCTTCGGCGCGCTGGCTGGAGCGATGGATGGCGCGCGCCACCAGTTCTTTGCCCACCCCGCTTTCGCCGTAAATCAGGACACGGCCGTTAGTTCCGGCCATCAGCTTCAACTGCTGGCGCAGCGCTTTAACGGCGACGCTCTGGCCAATAATTTCCGGCCATTCCGTGTCTTCGCGCAGGCGCTGCAATTCCAGATCGGTTCGGCGCTGCTGCACGGCGTTTTTCAGGACGACGCTGACTTTCTCAATGGTGAGAGGTTTTTCGACAAAATCAAAAGCGCCGAGTTTGGTTGCCTTGACGGCCGTTTCAATGTTGCCGTGACCGGAGATCATGATGACGGCCGGGCGCGTGTCCGCGGGTATCTCCTGAATGCGCGAAAGAGTGGCCAGACCGTCCATGCCGGGCAGCCAGATGTCCAGCAGCACGGCTTCGAAGGTGTCTTTGGCCAAAGCTTCCAGGCACGCTTCCCCTGAGTCGACCGTGGTGCAGTTATAGTTGTCGTCGCTGAGCACGCCGCGCAGCGATTGGCGAATATTCACTTCGTCATCAACGATTAAAATTTTAGGTCCGGTCACTACACTTTAAGAGTAACTGGCGTATCGATATTTGTAATAGGTTCGGGCGCAAGCACGGTGTTGAGTTCGACGATGAAGCGAGCGCCGCGCGGCTGATTTTCTTCCACGCGAACACGGCCCTGATGTTCGGTGATGATGTGGCTGACGATGGCCAGACCCAGGCCGGTGCCTCGGCCTTTTGTGGAAAAGTACGGCAAGAAAAGTTTTTCTTTGTCGGCAACGGTGACGCCGATGCCGGTGTCGGTGACGGAGAGTTCGGCCGTATCGACGGAGGTGTGCGCGGTTCGAATGATGAGTGAGCGCACGGGGGAATTGGTCATGGCTTCGGCCGCGTTGTCGATCAGGTTGACGATGACGCGCTTGATTTGCTCGCAATCGGCCAAGACATAAGGGAGTTTTTCATCCAGCGCCACTTCCACGCTAATGCCGTCCAGACGGCCGGCGAATACGGACATGGCGCCGCGCACGATTTCGTTCAGGTCGGCGGGCACGGGCTGGGCGCTGGGAAAGCGCGAGAATTGCGAGAATTCATCCACCAGCGTCTTCACGGTGAGCACTTCCTGCTGAATCGTTTGGGCACATTCTTCCAGGATGGAGCGCGCCGCCGGGTCCAGCGAGATGCGAAGAAGCTGGCGGGCAATGCGGTCGGCGCAGAGCGAGATGGGAGTCAGCGGGTTCTTGATCTCATGCGCGATGCGGCGCGCCACTTCCTGCCACGCAGCCGATTTCTGGGCGCGCAAAAGATCGCTGGTGTCTTCAATCACCATCACAAAACCGCGGGTCTCTTCAAGCGACGCGGCGGTCACCGCCAGGTGGAGCAAGGCGTTGGAACGCTGCAGATCCAACTGGAAGGCGGCGGCGCCTTTGCGGCGCGCGCTCTTGAGAAGTGACCGAATGTCGGCCAGATCATCGCCGCTGAAAAGATCGCTAAGGCGTCGCGCCTTTTCGACAGTCTGCTGGGAAAAGATGCCGGACAGAGCGCGGTTCACGCGCTCAATGCGTTCATCGGAGCCAAGCGAGATGACGCCGGTGGGAATGCTTTCCAGGATGGCTTCGGTGAACCGGCGACGCATTTCCAGTTCGCGCGAGGTGCCTTCCAGGTCGCTGGTCATTTCGTTGAAAGCGCGGACCAGGGCAGCCATTTCATCGACGGCGCTGACGCGGATTCGGTAGGACAAGTTGCCGCGGCGAACTTCCTGCGATGCGCTGAGCAGGGCGGAGATGGGAACGCTGATTTGGCGGGAAAGAATTTGCGCCGACCAGGAGGCGAAAAACAGCACGAAAAGCGTCAGCAGGCAGATCAGCATGAAGTAGGTTTCCTGGTAGAACTTTTTTCGCCCGCTGAGCTGCTTTTGCGCGTCCAGGAAATTTTGGATGGCGGTTTCGCGCTCCGAAAGGTCGTCCGTTAAGCCAGCCACCAGCAGAAGGTGCGCGGTCTTGCCTCCTTCGGCCGAGACGTCCGCGTTCGCCGGCAGCACTTTGGCGTCGGGCGACTTGAAGCGCTGATAGAGCAGCATGGGAACGCCGCCGGCGGGAGACAGAAGCAGTTGCTGAATGTCGCGCGGTTCGCAGATGCTCTTGAAGAACTTGCTGTCGATGCGGCCTGTTTCCAGGGCCTCGCGGGTTTCGGGCAGAAGGCTGATCCAGGCGGCTTCGGCGTCGATGCGCGACTGCACTTCTTTCAGGTAGGCCTTTTCCAGTCCGTTGAGATTCGTTTCAATGCCGCGCACCGGCATGTTAAACCACTTGTCCAGAGTGCGGTTGAGAACGGAATAGTTGAAGAGCGCTGAAAACAAGGTGGGCGCCAGGGTCAGGGCGAGCGCGCCAAAAAGCATTTTGGAGCGGATGCGCGAACCTTCGCGCTGCTGCTGGCGTTCGAAGTAGGTTCTGACGCTGGCCCGGAACAGCATGAAGGCCAGGGTGACGGCCAGCAGGAATATGAGAGTCGAGACAGCGCCCAGGACAATGGTTTCGCGCGGATCGGGCGCGAAAGGAAAAGTGAACGAGCCTTGCCACACCATCAGGCCAAGCAAGACCACGAAGGTGAGAGCGGCGGCAACGAAGACTAAAGGGCGTTGCACTTTTTCAGGTTAGCCCAGATGGCGGTGAGTACAATTGTGACGATGCAGCGAATGCTGGCGATTTTACTGTTGGGCGTAATCGGCTTTCTGCCGGTTTCTTCAACATTCACCACCGCCAGCGCGGCGCAAAATCTTCCCGCCTGTTGCCGGCTGCTGGGCAAGCATCATTGCTCTGCTGCTCATTCCGGCGGCAAGCCTGGTGTGCGGTCCAAAGCGGACCAGTGCCCGTTTGCTCCATCTGTCAGTTCAGCCGTAGTTTCGGTTCTGGCTTTTCCGTCTCCCGCGTTCGTGCTGTCGCAGACGACGCTGGACCATTGGGTGGCATCTGCCCAGGCTCAGACGCTACTGCATTTTGCTTTTGACCGGAATGGCCAGAAGCGCGGCCCTCCTGCTTTTCTCGCGTAACCAAAATTTCGCCGGGAAAACTTTGCCTGTCAGGAGATTTGTCGAATGTCGAAGCTTGTCATTTTTTTGTTTTTATTCAGTTCGCTGGTGTATGCGACTATTTTCGGAAAAATCAATGGAATTGTTCATGATCCGCAGCACCGTCCCATAGCCGGAGCTTCCGTGACTTTGCAGGCGGCAACGTCGGCATTTTCCCAGACCGTGCAGACGGACAGCAACGGCGAGTTTTTATTCAGCACCGTGCCCATTGGCGATTACAAAGTAACAGTGACCGCGCCGAAATTCAGCACCGCGGCCGAGACTATGACGGTGGATTCCAGATCCGCGCCCGTGCTGCATTTTCAACTGGCCATCGCGACGGTGAGCCAGACGGCGGTTGTGACTGGCGAATCCAACCCAGTGAGCACGGATTCGGTGACGCCTACCACGCTGGTGGACCGTGAGGACATTGAGCAAACGCCCGGCGCCGACAGGACCAACAGCATGGCGATGATTACCGATTACACGCCCGGCGCCTATGTCACGCACGACATGCTGCACATGCGCGGCGGCCATCAGGTGGACTGGCTGATTGACGGCGTGCCCATACCGAACACCAATATTGCGACCAACCTGGGGCCGCAAATTGACCCCAAGGATATTGATTACCTGGAAGTCCAGCGCGGCAGTTATGACGCCGAATATGGAGACCGCACTTATGGCATCTTCAACATCGTGCCGCGTTCAGGCTTTGAGCGCGACAATGAGGCCGAACTGGTCACTTCTTTCGGCAACTGGTATCAGACCAACGACCAGCTTAATTTCGGAGGGCACACTGAGCGTTTTGCTTATTACGGAAGCTTGAACGGCAATCGCAGCGATTACGGATTGCAGCCGCCCATTGGCCAGGTTGTGCATGACGCCGACAACGGCTATGGTGGGTTCGCTTCTTTTATCTATAACGCCAATGCGTCCAATCAATTTCGCCTGGTGGCATCGCTGCGGCAGGATTACTATCAAATTCCCATCGACCCCAATCCGAACTCGGCGGGAAATCAAATTTACCCGAGTTATGGCCTGCGCGACAGCGAGCGCGAGCCGGACGGATACGTCACGTTTTCCTGGGTTCACTCCTTTAACCGCGACGTGACAATGACCATTTCGCCTTTTTACCATTACAACCAGGCCAGCTATAACGCTTCGCCGAATGACACGCCGGTGATTTCAACTGTGGACCAGAAATCCTATTACGAAGGCGCGCAAGCCAGCGTGAACATCACCGCCGTGAAAAACAATGACATGGAAGCTGGCTTGTACGGATTCGCGCAGCATCAAAGCAATTTGTTCAACAATGTTTTCACCGATTGCGGCGACAGTTGCGCGAATTTCGGCGCTTCGTCGGCTGGCGTCACCGGCGGCTTGATGGAAGAGTACTTTAGCGACCGCTATAAGGTGACATCGTGGCTGACGCTGATTGCGGGTTTGCGCGAATCGCACTTCACGGGTTCGGGAGTTTCGGAAAACGCAACAGATCCGCGCTTTGGCGTGGCCGTGAGGGTGCCGAAATTGAACTGGGTGTTTCGCGGCTTCTGGGGCGAGTTCTATCAGGCGCCGCCGCTGCTGACGGCCACCGGCCCCATTCTGGATTTGGCCAACAGCCAGAGCCTGACGTTTGCGCCGCTGCATGGCGAGCGCGACCGCGAATATCAGTTCGGCGTGATGATTCCGTTTCATGGCTGGGTGCTGGAGGAAGACACGTTTCAGACCAAGGCGCGCAACTGGCTGGACCACAGCAATATTGGCGAATCGAATTTGTTCTGGCCGCTAACGTGGGACAGGGCGCTGATTCAAGGCTGGGAAACCACGCTGCGTTCGCCGCGTTTGTGGCACAGGGGCCAGTTCCATTTGGCTTATTCGAACCAGATTGCGCAAGCTTCGTCGCCTTTTACGGGCGGTTTGGTTTGTCCCGTTGCCGTGCTGGCTACGTGTGAGCCGCCGGTCGGGTATTCGCCTGTCGATCATGACCAGAGAAACACGCTGAACGCCGGTTTCAATGCCACGCTTCCGTGGAAAGCATTTGCCGCGGCAAACGTTTATTACGGGTCGGGGTTTACTAATGGGCTGCCGGATGCGGAATACCCTGGAAATTATCTGCCGCCGCACACCACCGTTGATCTTTCGCTTAGCAAAAGTTTTGGCGAAGAAGGCAAATATAAAGTCTCCGTGACGGCATTGAATGTGGCGAACCGACGTGTCTTGCTGGACAACAGCCTGACATTTGGCGGATTTCATTTTAACGATCCGCGCGAGATTTATGTCGAGTTCCGGTGGCGCTTCCACTACTAGAAGTTGTGCTAACCTTGCGCCATTATGCGCACCAGACTGGCTTTTGTGTTTGCCCTGGCAGTATGCGGATTTTCGGCTGAGCCGGGTCCGCTGAAATTGCCGGATTTATTGGCCTGGAAGCGAATTCAGACGCCGATTATTTCGAGAGACGGCGGCTGGTTCGCTTACAAACTGGTGCCGAACGATGGCGATTCTGAAATTGTTTTGACGCATATAGCGGATGGCAAAGAGCAGCGATTCGCCATCGGGCAAGTGGTTCGGCCCAACCCGTATCTGATGCGTGGCGAGGAGGAAGGAACGCCGCATGATCTGGTTTTCTCGGATGACTCAAAATGGTTCGCTTTCGACGTGCATCCGGACGAAAAGGAAATGGCCGCGCTGAAGAAGCAGCACAAGCCGGCGGAAGACAAGGTGGTTCTTTTCGAATTGGCCACGCAAAAGAAGACCGAATTTGAGCGCGTGAAGCGCTTTGCTTTTTCCGGGGAAGCGTCGTCTGCCATTGCGCTTCACCGCTATGGGGCGGATGCGGGAGAAAAGCCCAAGGACGATGACAAGCCGCAAGGCTCTGACTTGATTGTGCTGGATCTGGCCAGCGGCGCGCAATTGAGCGTGGGCAACGTTTCCGATTTTGCGTTTAACAAGAAGGGCGATTGGCTGGCCTGGACTGTGGACGCGCAGGACAAGCTGGGAAACGGCGTGGAATTGCTCAGCATGACCAGCGGCGCGGTAATGGCGCTGGATTCTTCCGCCGCAATTTATCAGGGATTGAACTGGACCGAAAAAGGCGACGGTCTGGCTGCGGTGCGCGGCGTGGAAAACAAATTCTCGCTGGTGGCGTTCAAGAATTTTCGGTCTGCGGGAGAACCTGACAAATTTTCGTTTGATCCGGCGAAGGACAGTTCGTTTCCGGCGGGGATGACGATTAGTCCGGAACGCCGCCCTGCGTGGATGGCGGATTTGACCACCGTCACCTTCGGCATTCATGAATTTAAGCCGAAAGATGGCAAAAAGAAAGAAGAACCGGAAGACCTGCCGGATCTGGTGGTTTGGAACTGGAAAGACCGGCGACTTCCTTCCATGCAGCAGGTGCAGGAAAACCGCGACAAAAATTTCAGTTATCTTTGCGCGTATCAGCCGGCGGGCCAGAAATTTTTTCGCCTGGCGGATGAAGGTGTGCGCACTGTGGCGCTGACGCCGGAAGGAAAATTCGGCGTGGGCAGCGACGTTCGCGAATATGAACGCGAAGCAAATCTGGACGGCAAGCGCTTTGAAGATATTTACCGGGTGGATCCGCGCACCGGCGCGCGCAAGCTGATGCTGACGAACGTGCGCTGGGCGCTAGGCGCGTCGCCGGACGGCACGCATTTGCTGCATTATCAGGACGGCGCTTTTTTCACGACGAATCTGGAAACGGGAGAAGCGCATAACCTCACCAAAGATATTCCGTCGGTTTTTTTCAACACCGACGACGACCATAACGTGGTGAAGCCGCCCGCGCGCACGTTTGGCTGGAGCAAGGACAGCCAGTTTGTGCTGGTTTCCGATAACTGGGACATCTGGAAAATTCCAGCCGACGGAGGATCGGCCGTCAACCTGACAGTGAATGGCAAGAAAGACAAGATTCGTTACCTGAGCATTTGGAAGCTGGATGCGGATGAAAAGGGATTTGATTTGGCCAAGCCGCTGTTCGTGCGCGCTTATGGCGAATGGACGAAGAAGGGCGGCATTGCGCGCATTGATCCTGAGAAATCGGGCGTGAAAATGCTGCATTGGGATGACGCGGCGTATGCGTCGCTGCTGAAAGCCAAAGACGCCGACACGTTGGTGTATAGCCGCGAAACCACGCAAGAGTATGGCGATTTCTATTTGGAGAATGGGAAAAAGATTACGAATGCCGATCCGCAGCAGAAAGATTTTCTGTGGACCAAGGGCATGAAGCTGGTCGAATACACGGGGCCGAAAGGCGACAGGCTGCAGGGAGTGGTTTATTTGCCGGCCAATTATGAACCCGGCAAGAAGTATCCCACTGTTGTTTATATTTACGAAAAGCTGTCGCAAGCGGCGAACAGCTATCCGTTTCCGGGCGTGAACGGATTCAGCATTGCTTATTACACCAGCAATGGCTACGCGGTGCTGACGCCGGATATCACTTATAAGGTGAATGATCCGGGCGTTTCGGCGGTGACGTGCATTCTGGGCGCGCTGAAAGCGGCGGGGGCAACTGGAGTTGTCGATTTGTCGCGCGTGGCGCTGCATGGCCATTCGTGGGGCGGCTATCAAACGGCATTCACGGTGACGCAGACCAAAGCATTTAAGGCCGCGATTGCGGGCGCTCCGCTGACTGACATGGTGAGCATGTACAGCTCCATTTATTGGAACACCGGTTCCGCGAATCAGCCGATTTTTGAGAGCAGCCAAGGTCGATTCACCGGGCCTTATTCAGAAGTGCTGGAAGCGTACACGCGAAATTCGCCGGTGTATTTTGCCAAGCAAGTGCAGACGCCGCTGGTGATTCTGGCGAACGACAAAGACGGCGCGGTGGACCACACGCAAGGGATTGAATATTACAACACGCTGCGGCGGCTGGACAAGCCGGTGGTGATGCTGGAATACAAGGGCGAAAATCATGGGCTGTTCAAGATTGAGAACATGAAGGACTACACGGCGCGGATGAAGGAGTTTTTTGATTACTATTTGATGGACAAACCTGCTCCGAAGTGGTGGACGGAGGGAATTCCGGTGCTGAAGCAGAAGGAAGAGCTGGAGGCGCGCCAGAGTAAGGGAAAATAGAGCCATGAAAACGCTATTCATTCCAGCGCTGCTTTCGCTGGCCGCCATAGACAATCCGCCGCCTTTAAAGGAAGGCTTGTGGTCCATCACGACCGAGACGATCAGCAATCCGGCGGGCACCAAGATTGAGGGCGCTTATTCCATCTGCCGCAATCATGCCTATGACGAAAAGCTTCACGCCCGGACGAAGGCAATGCGCGGATGCACGGTTGTGAAAGAGACGCTGGAAGGCGGCAAGTACACGCTGGTGCAGCATTGCGAAGTGCCGGGAATGGTGTTTGAGACCAGCGCGGTTTCGACAATGGACGGCGACACGTCTTCCCACACCGAATCGCACACCACCTATAAACCGGCGATGCGCGGCGTGGAGGAAACCACCATGATTATGGATCAGAAGTACACGGGCGCTTGTCCGGCCGACATGCAGCCGGGAGAGCGCATGGACAAGGACGGGAAAGTGATTCACCTGGGCAAACCCGCCAATTAAGCCGCATGTTAACCTTCGGCCCGCATGTTAACCTTCGGGATGGTTAATGGCAGATAAGAAATTACAAGTAATTCCGATTGGCGGGCTGGGCGAGTTTGGCATGAACTCGATGGCGCTGCGCTACGGCGACGACATCATCGTGATTGATGCGGGCATGATGTTTCCGGAGTCGGAACTGCTGGGAGTGGATATTGTCACTCCGGATTTCACGTATTTGGAGCAGCATGCGTCGATGGTGCGCGGCCTGGTTTTGACGCATGGCCACGAGGACCATATTGGCGGCATTCCGTTTCTGCTGTCGACACTGAATATTCCCATTTACGGCACCGAATTTACGCTAGCGCTGGTGGAGCGGCGTCTGGAAGAGCACGAGATGCTGGACCAGGCGAAGCTTCACATAGTGAAGGCGGGCGACCGGATTCGGCTGGGTCCTTTTCAGATTGAGTTTATCCGCGTGACGCATTCGATTGTAAGCTGCGTGGCGCTGGCCATTACCACTCCGCTGGGCGTGGTGATTCACACCGGCGACTTTAAAGTGGACCCGACGCCGACCGACAACCAGCTTTTTGATTTGCACACCTTTGCCGAATATGGCAAGCGCGGCGTGCTGCTGCTGATGTCGGATTCAACAAATGTGGACAGGCCCGGCTACACAGAAAGCGAGCGGGCGGTGCGGCCGCGTTTGGAAGAATTGTTTTCGCGCAGCGAGCGGCGGCTGATTCTTTCGCTTTTTAGCAGCTCCATTCACCGTTTGCAGCAGATTCTGGATCTGGCGGCTGAATATGGGCGCAAAGTGGCGTTTCTGGGCCGCAGCATGCTGAACGTGACGGAAATTGCGCATAATCTGGGTTTGCTGCAGATTCCAGATTCCACGCTGCTGCGTCCGCAGGACATTATGCAGATGGCGCCGGAAAAGGTGGCGGTGGTGGTTTCGGGCACGCAGGGCGAGCCGATGTCGGCGCTGTCGCGCGTGGCGGTGGACAACCACAAGCATCTTTACATTCAAAAAGGCGACACGGTTGTTCTGAGTTCGCGCATTATTCCGGGCAATGAAAAGCAGATTTACCGGATGATGAACCATATTGCGCGGCGCGGCGCGGATTTGGTGTACGGATCGATGAAGCCGCCGGTGCATGTTTCGGGACATGCCAGCGAGGAAGAGCTGAAGCTGATTTTAAACCTGGTGCGGCCGCGGTATTTTGTGCCGATTCATGGCGAATACAGGCAGTTGTCGAAACACGCGCAACTGGCTTCGCACTTGCGCTTTGCGGGTTTGGAAGACACGTTTGTTCTGGAGACAGGCGAGACTCTGGAAATTGATCATCTGGGCGCGCGGCGCGGCGAAAAGGTGACGGTGGGGCGCGTTTGCATTGATTCCGGATCGCTGGACGATGTTGTGGAAGACATGATTATCCGCGACCGGCGGCATTTGTCGGAAGACGGATTTGTGATTCCGGTGATTGCGATCAACAAGCACACCGGCAAGAGCGAGGGGATACCGGAAATTATCAGCCGCGGGTTTGTTTCAGGCGACAATGCGGTGATTTTGACGGAAGCGCGGGCGGTGGTGGGACGGACGCTCGAAACATCGAGCGCGGAGGAGCGCAGCGATTCGGGCATGATGCAGGAGAAAATCCGCACGGATCTGAAGCGGTACCTGACCAAACACACGCAGCGGCGTCCGCTGATTATGCCGGTCATTTTGGAAGTCTGATTCCGATAGGAATAGAATAGAGCTGTTAGTTCAGCCTGGAGGCTTCTTACCATGAAAAAATTCGTTTTTGGAACTTTTGTTGCCGTGACGCTCTGTTCCGCAATGGCGCTTGCGGATGAATGGACCGGCTATATTTCAGACGCGCATTGCGGCGCCAAGCACGACAAAGTCAGTGCGGCCAATACCAAGTGCGTGGTTGATATGTGCGTCAAGGGCGGCGCAGACCCGGTGTTTGTGTATCAGGGCAAAGTGCTGACGTTTGACGCCGATTCGATGGCGAAGGCGAAGAGCTTCGCCGGCCAGGAAGTCAAAATCAACGGCAGCCTTTCGGGCAGCACGGTGACGATTTCTTCCATCGACAAGGCCGAATAGCTTAGTGCTCGAACTCGAGGTCCAGCTTTCCGGCTGGGCCTCGATACAAAACGGCCAAGTCTTTCAGCTTGTGCTTTCCGTCGAGGGAGAAGTACAAGTATCCTTCCACGGGATCGTTGGCGTCTTTGGTGGGCAGTTCCTTGGCCTTCAAGGCTTCGAGCAGAGTTTTATTGCCTTCGGCCTTTGAATCCATTGTTGAACCCAGAACCACGGGCTTGGAATTTCCGGGAGATGCGCCGCCTCCGCCGCCCATTCCCATTCCCATGGCTGTGAACGAGGGGCCGCCCTTCTTTTTGTTCTGGTCGGCGGTGTTTTTGACAATCAGCGCGCCGTCGGCGGCAATCTGTTCGGGTTCGTAGGGCTTGTTGCGTTCGCCGTCATCATGCGCCAGCAGGATAAAATCGTCGGGGCTGACCTGGACGCTTTTGTCTGTCTTGGGCGTGATCTTCACTTTCAGCAGGACGATGCCTTTGCCGGGGTCTGCGCCCAGTTTTTGGGTGACTTCTTCTTCCGACAGCGAGATTGTGGCTTTGATGTCCACTAACTCATTGCCGGCGCTGGTGTCGGGGGACACCACTTTCTTGGAAGCCAGCAGACCGGTTGCTGTGACAATGAGAGCAACGGAACACAATAGAGTTCGCATAAGGTGAGCCTGTTTTGAAAATACCATTGAATGCGCGCGAGACGTTTGCCGGCGACCCGAACATCGAAGTGATCTCGGCTGCGCCGCATTGGATTCATTTGCAGATCTGCACGTCGATTGGGCTGATTGAGAAGATCAGCATTTTTGTGCGGGAACAACTGGCGGATTTGCCGGCGGCGGTTTGCGAAGAATTGGGGCTGGCGGTGGATGAGCTGATCACCAATTCCATGGAGCATGGCTGCCGACTGGACGCCAAATGCGTGGTGGATTTCAAGATGATCCGCACGGCGCGCATGCTCTTGTTTCAGGTGAAGGATGGCGGCGTGGGCTTTTCCATGGATTCGATGGCGCATGCGGCGGTGAACAATCCGCCGGAAGAGCCGCTGAAGCACACGCAGCGGCGCGACGAAATGGGATTGCGGCCGGGCGGGTTTGGCATTCTGCTGGTGAGGAAGATTGCCGATGAGCTGATTTACAGCGAGCTGGGCAATGAAGTGATGCTAGTGAAGTACCTGTAAATTGCGGTCGAAGAAATCTGTGGTGGCTTCTTCCAAGGCGCGGCGCGGCAGGCCGGAGACGCCGTGCGTTTTTTCCGGGTAGATTTGCATGACGTAGGGCTTGTCGGCCTGCTCCAGGGCGTTGGCCATCTGCATGGTGTTTTGGAACAGGACGTTATCGTCTTCGATGTTGTGGACGATGAGCAGCTTGCCGCGCAGGCGTTCGGCGTTCCTCACGTTCGACGCGGCATCGTAGGCGGCGGCGTTTTTGTCCGGGATTCCCATGTAGCGTTCGGTGTAGATGGTGTCGTAGTTGCGCCAATCGGTGACGGGCGCGCCGGCCACACCCACCTTGAAGACGTCAGGGGCGAAGAGCAGCGAATGAATGGTCATGAAGCCGCCGTAGCTCCAGCCGGTGATGCCGACGCGGTTCGGGTCTACGAGGCCTTGCTGGATGAGGTATTCGACGCCGGCTTTTTGGTCGGCCACTTCGGTGGCGCCCAGGTCGTGAAAAATGGGCTCCTCAAAAGCGTGGCCGCGGCCGGATGAGCCGCGATTGTCCAGGCTGAAAACCATGTAGCCTTTCTGCGCCATCATCTGTCCCCAAGTGACACCGGACCAGGCGTTGCGCACAAGCTGGACGCCGGGACCGCCGTAGACTTCCACGATGAGCGGGTATTTTGCTCCGGGGCGGTAATTGGCGGGCTTGGTGAGGCGGCCGTACAGGGTGACGCCGTCGGAGGCTTTCACTTGCACGATTTCGACGGGCTGCAGCAGATATTCCGGTTTCTCCGGCGCCAAGAGAACCTTCACTTTTTGGCCGGATGCGTTCTTCAAGATGGCTTGCGGGGGCTGGGTGAAGCTGGAAAAAGTGTCGATGAAGGCGGTGCCATCGGCGTTGGCGTCGATGCTGTGCGAGCCTTCTTCGCGGGTGATGCGCGCTGGTTCGCCGCCCTTGAAGCTGACGGAGTAAAGCTGGGTTTCGAGCGGGCCGGCTTCGGATGAAGTGAAGCAGATGCGTTGCTTGGATTCGTCCATGGCGGCAATGTCGCGCACTTCCCAATTGCCGGAAGTGATTTGGTTCAGCAGTTTTCCCTGAGCGGAATAGCGGTAGATGTGGCGGAAGCCGGAGGATTCGCTGGTCCAGAGAAAGCCGTCTTGCAAGGGGTAGAAGTTGTCGGTGAAGTTGATCCAGGTTTTGGATTCTTCGCTGAGGATGCGGCGGGTTTGGCCGGTTTGGGTGTCGCAGAAGAGGAGTTCGAGCTTGTCCTGGAGGCGGGAGAGACGCTCGACGGCGAGGGTTTTGGAATCGGGCAGCCAGATGGCGCGGGCCAGGAGGGAGTTTTCGGTGCTGCCGAGGTTCATCCATTTCATGGCGTGGGTGGCGACATCGATGACGCCGATGCGGACGAGCGCGTTGGGCGTGCCGGCTTGGGGATAGCGTTCGGGCTCAAACTGGGCGCGTTCGCCGAGGAGGTCGACTTGGGGATAGACGAATTCTTTGGCGACGTCGAATTGCAGGAAGGCGATTTGTTTGGAGTCGGGCGACCACCAGGTTGCGGTGCCGAGGTCGAGCTCTTCGGGATAGACCCAATCGAGCTGGCCGTTGAGGAGGGTGGGGGTGCCGTCGGTGGTGAGTTGGGTGACTTGCTTGTCGGCGATGTTGAGGAGGTAGAGATTGGCGTGGGAGCGGTAGAGGACCTGGGTGGAGTCGGGTGAGAGTTTGGGGTCTTCGGCTTCGGCGTCCGCGCGGGTGAGCTGGGTGGATTTGCCGCTGGCGTGGATGAGGAAGAGGTCGCCGTCGACGGAGGCGAGCATGTCTTTGCTGTTGCCGGCCCATTGATAGGAATTGGTGCTGACGCGGCGGTTTTGCCAGTTGGCGGATTGCTGGACGCCGCGGGCGGCGAGGCGGGAGAGGTCGAAGAAGTCTTGGGTGTCGCCGGTGGCGGCGTTGACGAGCTTTATTTTTTGCTGGGTGATGAGGGCGAATTGTTTGCCGTCGGGGGTCCAGATGGGGCTGGGGAGGGCGGGGTGGTGGGGGTTGAGGAGGGCGTCCAGGGTGATGGGTTTTTTTTCGGCGGCGGGGAGGGTGGTGGCTAGGAGGAGGAGAAGGAGGGGGAGTTTGGGCACAGTTTTTAGTTTACGAAACGGAATGGGGAAGAGGAGGCGAATGTGAGGGTGGGGGAGGGTGAAGTTGGGGCGCAGCGTGGGGGAAAGGCGCTCGCTAAGGCGCAAAGACGCTAAGACGCCAAGCGGTGGGGAGGGATTTGGATTGTGTTTGGGCTGGATTTGGATGGGTTTGGGGATTTTGGGCGTGGTTGTGCCTTGCGGGTGGGAGTTTTTGAAAAAAAGTGGGTGGGCGGGTTAGCGTTTTTCGAAGGGGTTGGGTTCGTCGGGGGAGACTAAGCCTCGTGCTACGGCTTCGGCGCGCATGTTTTTTAGTTTTTGTTGCCAGTCGATGACGCCGGAGTTTTGTTGCTGGAGCTTTTTGAGGCGCTCGATGGCGATGGCGGATTTTTCGAGATTGGCTTTTTCGGCGGCGCGGGCTTTGCGGTAGTCTTCGACGCGTTTTTGGCAGCGAATGACGTTGTTGGTGTGGGCGGTTTTGTAGC
>Ga0209208_10002958_pt1 | contig 24463 bp, 22 predicted proteins | sample S1TSphfallax_3_FD_187694 | JGI IMG/M metagenome (GOLD analysis project Ga0209208, IMG submission 187694) | Host-associated microbial communities from peat moss isolated from Minnesota, USA - S1T2_Fd - Sphagnum fallax MG (SPAdes) (version 2) | ecosystem: Host-associated > Plants > Peat moss >...
TGGATGGCTATGTCATGTCTCTGCCTTCTGTTTTTGCTCACCTCCTGCTGGATTTCCATATTTCAGAATCTTATGTCTGCCAGTTGTCGAGTTCTGGCAGGCTAGGTCATCTATCTGCAGTGATATGGGATTTGTAGCTAAAATCATTTTGCTTTTGGCAGGGACTGAAGAATAATATTACCTGGAGCTGCTTGCTTGCAAAATTTGAAGGAGTAGTGTAGACCCTGAACCTGCTACATCTGAGGGTGCTTGAGTTTTCCTTGGCATCAACAGGTTTTGAAGCTCACGAGAGTACACAATGGATGTTGAACCAGAGGATATGCGGTTGCTAGGAATTGGAGGGATTCTGAAGGAGTCATACAAGATCCTTCTCACTTATTTGAGACTGTTCATGTCACTTGCATGCACTCTTGTCCTGCCCTTGGGAGTTGTTATATTCTCGCACCATCTGATATCTACACCTCTGCAGCGTAAGATATTTATTAATGAGGTGCTAGAAGAGGCAGAGGCAGGCACCCCTGCTGCTGCACAAACACAGAAAGTCCTGGATTTGGAGCTATTTGGACTGGCCATCCTTACACTCCTTTACATGGTGTTTGCCCTGGTTTTTTCTCTTCTCTCCACATCAGCCATAGTATACAGCGTTGCAAGCATTTACACAGGGAAAGGACTTTCCTATACCAAGATCATCAGCATTGTTCCCAGGGTCTGGAAGCGCTTGGTCGTCACTTTTGTATGGGCTCAATTGGTGATATTTGGCTACTATGTTGGGTTCTTGTTCATTATCTTTCTCTTGAGCCTTCTAGAACATGCAATAGGGTTACCAATGGCAGTCTTGGGTATCCCTTTGATCATAGCTTTTGATGGGATGCTGGTGTACATCAATCTGGTGTGGCATCTTGCAAGTGTGATTTCTGTTCTGGAGGAGAGCTATGGGTTGGGAGCAATGAAGAAAAGCGTGGAACTGATTAAGGGGAAGAAACTAGTAGGCTGTGGTCTGTTCCTTATCTACATCTTGTGCACAATTGGTGTTTTGGTCCCATTTGGAACATTTGTGGTAAGCCATAGGCACCACATACCGATTATGGCTATTAGGGTTCTGCTTGGGCTTGCTCTTTTGGTTTTGTGGACAGCACTCACGTTGTTTGCTATCATCATACAAAGTGTGCTGTACTTTGTGTGCAAGTCAGATCATTATGAGACCATAGATAGGTATGCGCTCTCCGAGCATTTGGATGGTTATTTGGGAGAGTATGCACCTCTCAAGGGACCTGTATCCTTGGAAGCTCTAGAAGCTGAGCTAGAAGAGGTGTAAGCAATCCATATGAGTTCTGTATGTATAGAAGGTAGGTTGGCATGGGGTGCTGTTGGAGTAGAACTTTTGATTGTGAGGCATGTGATTATCAAGAGTGCAAGAAGAGATCCTTGATGTACTTTAGTCAGCAAATTAATAGATATCTTTATGAGTATCAGAGTTGTAAAGTCACTACACACTCGTTTTAGGTTGTTTTATGTTTCTTTCTAGCCAAGAAGTATGTCATGTGTAGCACCACAGAAGTGTTATATTTGCAGTTGTAGGTGGTGACACTTCGGACACAAGTTGTGGTACTACTGTGATCAAAGAGTTGCAGAAGGAGTATATTTTCCATTTGGTAGGTCTGAATCAAATTGATGGAGGGTTTGATATTCCAATTTGAAGTTTGGGAATAATTCAGAAATATCACCAACATACTGTGGAACTAGCTTGAATGTTTTAATAAACTGGAAAGTGTTGTTTTCAGTTCTTACGCACAGCCTCAAAGTTGGGGCTTGAGGTGCAGTTTTTATCAGAGTGCTTTGCTTGATCTACTTGTGTAATTTTGCTGTTTAGATATTGTAAGTGCTGGTTTTAACTTTGTCAGGGTTGTTCTATCTATGGCTTTCCATAGCTGAGGTAAGTTCACCTGAACTGTCTCTCCAAGCAGAGGATTAGATACACACTTGAATTGCTATGCTTTTAGTGTTACTATCTTCCAAGTTTTGGGAATACAATCAGGGATGTCGCAGCAAGATTAGGGTTCATGGTAGTCAAGCAAATTTTAATGCAAAGAGCTGTTTTTGGATGTGTGGGCTTTTCGCGCAAGGTCCCTGTTTTATGCCATTCTTAAGTGATGGTATCCTGGGAGTGGTTTCATATAACAAGGAGAAAAGGAGGACAACTTGAAAGAACCCTGGGTTTCATGGCTTTCTGATCATTCCAAACCTTTGTACAGAATCCTCCAGTGGTCATTCAATAGTATATCTTCCCAGAGCTTGTCCCCAAGTTGATCTTACTGTTTGCATGTTGGGTGCCAATAATCAGCTCCTGCTTCCTTGGGGGCAAGGATGATTTTGATGTATAGCATCCCATTTGTCTGTCAAAAGGAATTCTCCTTTTGCCTCAGTGATTGTAAGATTGTCCTGTTTCATGAAAGGTGTTGTAAAAGTGTGCAATGGAACCAATCTCTGGCAATTTTTTTGAAAGTCTGGATGCATTTGAGTGGGGAATAGGTGTGTGAGATGAGTTTCAGGTTGTAATGGAATTCAGCATTCAAGGGTTTAGGTGGGCATTACCTATTTTTTTTATGAGTTCATTTTTGCTTGGAGCATATGATGCAAGAGCATCCTGGTGTCTATATGACCCAGGAAAAACTATGTTTTGTTTTCAAGGCACTGGGAGGAAGTTCGTAGTGTATTTGGAGCGCTTCAGGTTTTGATTGATGACAAGTGCCTACCAGGTGCCTATATTATCTCACTTTTTAAAGTTAGGGGCATCTTTGCCCAAAGTTGAAAATATGTGCACATTAGTAAAAGCATTGAAATTGTTATGAAAAATATTTTTTACCTAGCAATAAATATTGTTTGTAGCAATGACAATTTTCATTTTACTTTGCAGTCTATTGAAATCACAATGTATTAATGCATCTTGCTATCATGCATTATGTTGTCTTATCATTGTGAATCCTATTATACATTCAAGTATTTTATAAATAAAAGTGAATTTTTTTTCAAAATCATATCAACAAGAGTCTGTAACACTTTTGGGTTTATGGTTGTTGCAGGGTAGCTATTAATGCATCAAAAAACATCAATACACTACTCATCGGTGAGTGACATATTGGTATTTCAAAAATTGACACCTCACATACATTTCTCACTACTTTTCAATTGTGAGGCTTAAATTATTATATGCTATGTGTTTCTTAATACATTAAAGATTTGTTGATACACTAAAGGTTTTTTTCAATTGAAAGTTATCATGCATGTCTAAACAAACCATGGGCAAGAATTTTTTTAAAAATGAACAAGGGGTTGTCATGTTTCTATGTCTATGGTTATTGTAAGATAGTTAATGTATCAAAAATATATTAATACACTACTCACACAAAAATTGACACACAATCTATGTTTTTTTGCCACTTTTCAATTGTAGCCAATTATCATTTGCCATGTGTTTAAAAAAAAATACATTAAGGATTTGTTGATACACTACAAAAAATTCAATTGAAAGTTGTCACATGTGCTTAAACATAACAAAGGTGGGATTTTTTTTTCAAATTCCATGGACAAGAGGTTGCCACATTTCTATATCTATGGTTATTGTATGATAGTTGTTAATGTATAAAAAAAAAACAATACACTATTCACACATTTGGAACATTACATTCCATACAACACATTCCACATGACAAGTGGATGCATGCATATCAAAAAATTGACATATAATCTATGTTTCCCACCACTTTTCAACCATAAACAATATTGTTATTTTCCAATTGTTTTTCAATACATTAAATATTTGTTCACCCATTAATGGATTTTTGATACATTGAAGACTCTTTCAATTGACAATTGTTCTACACATGCCTAAACATAGCAAGGGTGAATTTTTTTGGGTCAAAATACATGGACAAGAAGTTTTTATGTTTTTAAGTCTATGGTTACTATAAGGTAATCATTAAAGTATTAGAAAACACCAATAAAATATTCATCTTGTGTGAGCAGTACTATCTATGTATCACCAGTTTTCCACATATGACAAATATATGGCAATTGGCATCTAGTTTACAATTCCCACAAATTTTCTATTATAGCCAATTGTTATTTGCCATCTGATTTTTGATACACTAAAGATTTTTTAAAACATTAAAATAAATTATTTGAAAGTCGACATGCACATGTGTCTAAACATAATAAGGCAATTTGTTTTTCAAAATACATGGACAAAAGGTTCTCATGTTTCCAAGTTTATAGGTAAGGTGAAATAATTTTTTATTTAGTCAAAAAATAATAATATGTTAGTGGCACATGATGTGAACAATACATTCAATGTATCATAATTATTCCACACTTGATAAATAGTAATCACATATGAAAACTTGACACTTAGTCTATGTTTCCCATCATTTTTTGATTGTAACCAATTGCTATTTGTCACTTGCATTTTTGAAAATGTTGAACAAAAATTGATATGTACGTCATTGTATATTTCAAAAAAATCATCATAATGGAATCTTGCTTCAAAAATCAATTATAATTACCATTTAAAGAATTTTAATCTTGTTATTCCAAAATGTGCCATGCATGATCATTTTGATTTCCCACAATTAAATATGTGAATCATTAATTAAACAATGGGTATTGCCCAAAGATCGTGTGATACATTCATGTACTGATGCACTAATGCATTAATATAATGACATATTAATACATAAATGCATCAATACATTAATATATTAATGTATTACATCTGAAACATAAACAATTTATTATGATATTTTTGATATATGACACTTCTCAAAATGTATTATGTAAATAATTACGTATGAAAGTACCACAAGTTCATGATTTACTTAAAAGCTTTGCCAATTTGAAGAATGTATGATACAATAAAATATGCCATTATACATTATAATATTGAACTAGTTAGTTTTAGGAGTTGCACTTCAGTGTATTACCTTGATTGTTAGAAATTTCATTGATGATTTCATGAAGATAATTTCAATATATTAAGAGATGGAAAATAGAATCCCACATGTACACTAATACATGTCACTATTGGATAGGAAAGGTGAGTTACATCAAATAATACATTGTTAAACTCAACTAACAATATTCAAGTTCACACAAACCAAAGTTTAGTCCCCAAATAACTCTAGTGTGTTACAAAGGATAATTACATCCATTTTGAATTGGGCACATTCACCACTAAATTGCCCCATACAAATCATCACAACTTTTTAACCCTTCATTTCATGCTCCTTGATGACCTTTTGAATTTTTTGTTTTTTTGATAATCTAAAGGACCAAATGTGCCACTCTAGCTTTCATTCAAGATCTACACCCACAAATTCAATACAAAATGAGTAAGTTTGTAAAGTTGAAATGTTGCACTTATGATAATACACTATAATTTGATGTGCAACATATGCCATTATCTAAATTGATACATTGATACAATATGATTTGATACATTTAAACATTAAAGAAAAAAATGAATATCACATTTTAAATTCATTAGATGTATTGCATAATGTATTGTTTAGATGCTTATTTTTAAAGTTCTAATACACTACAACACTAATACATGAACATTTTAATATTGATGACCAAAATTGAACCTTTCAACCTACATGGAAACCTTTCTTTTTTTGGAAAAGAATTCACAAACTAAATAATTTGAAGGAAAAAATGGTTCATAGATTTAATGTCAAATGTTGTGAATAACAAATGGTTAATTTAAGAGTTGGTATTTAATGATCAAATGTCTTTTGAATGTACCACAACTATAATTTTTGTATAATATTGTTACGTTCTCATTTAATCCAAACCCACAAAATTTCATGAAAGCATGATGTGGTTTATGAATTTTTATTTATGTGTCAAAGTTATTTTCATTTTCTTTTCTTTCCTTGAATTGTTTTGTTTCATTTGATTTCATTACACTTTTGCATTCTAGGGTAGAACATTACTAATGTCACCATTTTTAAACATCATTTTTTGCAATTTGAAACTAAATAAAATGATTAAGAAATTAAATAAAATATGTACAAGCAATTGCACATTAGACCTAATATAACAAAATATGTTTTAGTGAGCTTTGCAAATGTGCCAAAAGGTTTTAAAGTAAAGTGGATTCAAAATAAGTCCACACAATGAAAATAATCAAAATATATGCCACACATTGAACATACAAAAAATTTCCACATCAATATAATCGATTAGAGTGTATCAAATTTTTAATACATAGATCTAGTTACATTGATACAATAAAAACTTGAAACACAAAAAAATATTAATATAAGGAAATAACAAACTTTCAAAATTGTCAATACATTTGTGAATGTAGCAAATAATTAAGTTCACAAATTGTAAAATATCGTATAGGTGGGGAACAAGGAAATCTTACCAAAAAAAAAATGATCACAAAATTTTCTTTGTTTTGAATAGAAAAAAATCTCTAATTTGATTGTTGTAAAAAATCACACAACTTGTTGCTACCATTTACTTAGCTATCAATCCCAATAGTATAAATTGACTCAAGTTGTGAAAAATGTAGAATTGATCAAGAAGTTTAGATTTCCTATTGATAAACATGCAAATGCATTTAAAATAGAAAAAAAAACTAAACTTTACTTGTGATACATTGTATCATAGCCTTGTTTTTTTACCTCTTTCATCATGGGTGTAAACCTGAACTTAAATTGATAGTCATGTGCACAATATGGACTTGAACTTGGGTTGGTTGCCATGTGCACATAATATAGATCATTCAAATGCCTATTCATAATGGAAATTTCACAATGAAAAACAAATGCTTTCTATGTTGTTCCACTCACTAAATTCCAAGGAGGAAAAAAATGCACTATCTTACATACTTAACAATGAAATCCTCTTAAGAAAATCAACAATAAGTATAAAAATATTCTATTAGCAACATTGTTCACTTTCACATGTTAATCATTGCTTGACTTTCAAGAATAACTTGAGTGTTGGAATTGTTCCTATTCAAAATTGTTATAGAGAAAAAGAATGACAACTAAAGAAGGAGGGAGAGGGAAAGAGAAGGGGTGTTCAAAAGTTATTTTCTTGATCCTTTTCTTTACAAAAACACCATCTTTTTTTTTTCTCTTTGTTCCTTGACTTTCTATTAGATAAAAAGTTATATAAACACCCGCCAATAGATAATGCAATAGTTCACAATAAAACATTTAATTTGCAAACAAAATCTCCCACCCAAATTTTTAAGATTGAAAAAAAGTTGCAACAACATAATCAATTTGCAAAGAAAGTGAAAAAGAAAAAGTAACCAAGAAATGCAAACCATAGCCACCTGTAAATTGTAAGCAATGCATCATGGTCATGACATGGGGCATTTATGCTCCATAAATTTGCCATGACTACCTAGATAACAATAAAATCTAGTCATGGTCATGTGGTGATACACAAATATTTGATACAATGCTAGCAAGCTGCAAAGTTACCCCATGAATTTCCCCAACAAGAAATTGTTTTTCATTTTTTCCCATCCATTTTCACATGTTTAAGATTTTTGAATAGGGCAAACCCTTGTTGTAAACACTTGCCATCAACACTTGACGATTGTTTTATACTTGGGTATTTGGAGGGATATCTTGTACTTGGAGGAGTTCGTCTTCAAAGAAAAGAGGATGGATGTTACTGCTACTTTTAAAAGAATCTTACACTTGCACCTTTTAAGACTTGGTGTAATACTCCTAATATAAAAAATTCTTGAATCTATGAGGGTTTTGTCTAATATAATAGAGAAATTTGTAAATTTACCTTGTCTTTGGGCCTCCTTTCACCCCCTAACCCTTCTTTTAGTGGTATCCATAAAGTAAGGATATTTTATTAAAACTCAATATGAAATGTTGAAAGTCCACATTTAATGCACAAGGTTCGAAAAGAATTATGGTAGATGTATAGGTAGGAACAATGAAAATATATGCAACAATAGTGGAGGCATTAAGGAAAAAAAAAGATAAGGTGAAACTTAGAAAATCATCAAAATTGATGGTTTTCTGACTTTCATTCCCCCTTGAATGCTAATCTATTTTTTCGCAATTTTTTTTTAAATTTCACCCTATTTATGACCAAATTGAAGGTATTGGTGTTGTCTTTTCTTGACTTTACATATAGTTTTAATGTCCTTCCTTTTATTTTATGTTTCCATTTTTTTGCTATGAGGTATCACAAGAAAGTTTTAAATTTTTAAAAAAAATGAAAATTCTATTGATTTTTGTGCCTTGCAATGGCCTTGGGCTAGAACACTACCCTATGCTAAAAACCACATTAGAAAGTAGAACCATTAAGTGATAATGGTGCAAAGGAAACCCATCCATCAATAATATGCATGTTAGTGACTTGGCCTTGCCAATGCAGGTCTCATTTTCCATATCATAAGACTCTTCCATGGTCATCCCTCCATGATTAAATGCCTTGGAAATCATGGTCCAATCTAAGCACCTTTTCTCCTATCATGCCCATAAAGGTTTGTGTATGTGCATTTGCAAAATCATTATCCAAATTAATAATTCAATTATTCATTCTTTATGGCCAATGTATGGATGTAGTGCGACCCTTTGGAGTTGGATGGGTAAATATTAGTTGCTTGTTTCGCTTCTTTATTCATAGGCAGAACCTCATCAACAATTGTTAAGTTGATGTTACAAATTTGGTCCACATTACTAACTAAAAAACCAGGTTAATCAATATCAACAAAACTATATCTAGGTTGATGTGACTTTAAAGGGCTAAGAAAGAACCATGAACAAACACAAAAGCCATTACATTGCTCTTCCAATTGCTATTGAGGAAATTTCACATGGATGAATATTGTGATTATTCATTCATTTGCATAATATCATCTTGTAGACTTCCAAAATGGCTACAACTTTGACAAGCTTAATTGTTCCTATGATTAACATACCTAGCACTAGCATAAGGAGGCTAACCAATTTGTTGGTTGTTTACATGCTAATTGTGTTGACCAACCCTAGTCACTATGGAGTAATGCCCAATTTTGGAGTTGTTAAACAATCAAGTTCATTTTTATGTGGTGAAAATTTTCCAACTTTGGGATCACAATCAATTGCAACTTTAGATCCATGGATTTATACTCGTAGTTTTCACTTTTATTATGCAATCAATGTTGCAAGCAAATGAATGTTTTTGTGCAAATTTCCACCACTTTGTGATTTTTTTAAATTAAAAAAACATGAAAAACTTGTGATTTTTAGGGATTTTCAATGTTTTTTGAACTACGCATAATTAAATTAGTTATATTGCCTAGGTCACCACTTGTAAGAACACTAGTGTAAAAATCTACATCCCGCCTAGGATACTTGCCAATTAATGTTAATTAATGTTAAGGATCTTTGCCAGTGGACCTATTCAATAAATTTAGAAAAAAAACTATGAAATAGACACATAATCAAGCTTGCCAATCACATGATATATTCAAATTCCATTGAATTTGGATCCAATTCCCATTCATTTGATTTTCATTCAATGTATATTAATTTAAGTCAATGCTTTTAAATTTAATTAATTTTTTTGAATTAAATTGAATGAAATTTTAATTAAAAATAATTTAATTTAAATTTATATGAATTCAAATTGAGTTGCATGCAATGTCATTCAATATTTTCACTTGAATGGAGTTCATGATTAGTATTGCATACAAATGTGTAGCCCAAGTCAATATAAAACTTATTTTTGAAATCAAATCCACATTTTAAGATAAAGATAACATGGTTTTTGTAAAAAACAAGGGGTTTTTTAAATTAATTTTTCAAAACAATGTTTGTATTCCCAAAAATAACCCCATGTAGGAATTTTCACAAAATGCAAATGTATAGTAAGTGATCTTGAACATTTCCAAACCTATTGAAACAAGAGCAATGAGCCTCATAAAACATGCATGTACATGAGTGAACATATAAGACAATATAAAATGAATTCATGTTGCTGGTTATATGTACATTCTTTACATTTATTATCCATTTAAATCAATTGCTTATATAATTGAAGTGGTAAACAAAGCTTTGTTACTGCAACTAAAAGGTTTAGCTATTGGACAAGTTCCTTTGTAAACCTCCCATCATATTCATGTTGATGTAACACCAAATTGAGGAGACCAATCAAATGCATGAAAAATTGTTGCAAGAGCAAATTGCACAATGAGTTGTAAATCCAAACCAAGGCATTGTTGATGACCTAAGCCAAATGGTAATAGGTTGTTATTTGACTTTCCAACATTGATATCCAAACCAAAAAATTGATCAGGATTGAACTTTAAAGGCCTCTTCCATACCTTAGGATAGCCCATAGTATGCTCACTAACACATTTGTGTTTGTAATAAAACATTTGTTCAAAATTTGAAAATCTTTAATATAAACACAAGGCATATTTAAGATAAACACAAGGCATGTGTGATGTTTGATCCATCTTTCAAGACCTTGTAAATTAAATGGTTTTAGGACTTGTATGAGATCACCAATCTTTAATTTAACCAATAACTTTATCATCTATGTTTAAGTTGAAGAAATCATCAAAATTGTTCCCAAGAAGGTCATTTGATCTTTCACAATGTGTGCCAAACAACATTCCACACATGTTAATTGCTAATTAGTTGATGGATAACAAGCCTCATTTCCACAAAAAATTCTTGGTTATATTCAACAATGTTTTCCACCATACATGCCACTTCATCCCAACGTTCAAGTTCAAAACTTTTGAGCCTTGCTTGTGTGAGTAGTTACATAACTCAAATCTTATGAAGTAGGTGCCAATGATCTCCATATGGTGAGAAGGCAATGTTAAACTAATCTAAACCCATATAATTGCTAGCAAACATATGAGGCCTAGATGTAAACTCTCCATCACAAATCTTTAACACCTCCATGGCCATTTCAACATTTGAAATTATGATGTGACCCAAGTATCCCAATCGCAAGTACATAATTGGTTTATATATTTTCGCAAGCTCTTCCATGGAACAATGTGGAGATTTTTTCAAATAAAATAAAAATCCAACAATGGGTCAACTTTGACGCACTCCCAAGTCCCAAGTTAGGCCCAATATGGGCCTTGGTTTCTAAAACAACGGAATTGTGGGGACTTGAGGGCACATTCCTAACTCTCAGCACTAAAAGGGGTAGAGGGGCGTGCTAAAGCTCCGGGATGGGACTAGGAAGAGGGACAAGCTTTAGTTACTCACTCGAACTTGCATCAAACCCACCAACAAGTTGGTTAGTTCGCATTTTGGAGCACCCTTGGTGCTAGGACAAGCCACGGGCAACTTTGGACTCACAAGACTCATCACGGCCCGGATTCAGGGAAAGCCACCACCTTCCCCCATATAATATTCTCTATGTTACTCCGCGGCACCCACATCCAAATGGCTTTTTGTCCCAGGACTCCCAAGGAGGAGTTTCGAAATTGTCTCGGTTTGGACTCCTGGGATTTTGTGAATTCATAACTCTTTGTTCAGACCTTGGATTGGGATGAGGTCTAAAGCAAACTTGTAGCTCTTGTTGAGATCTTTCCAATGGTGTGCCGCACTCCATCTACACACACTGGGGTTGGGTCGATTCCCAACTTTTAGTGGTCGGGAGTCAAACTGCCAGTTTGACTCCCGGCCCTTTTTTTTTTCCATAACTTGTGCTGTAGATGTCCAAATGGCTCATGCAAGGCCATTTTCGACATTTGCACTTCAATAGCTTTCCAATGACATGAAGAACGCCTCAAAGCGAGGTGTTTTGATCCCTGCAATTGAACTCTGAAGTTTCGGGAGTCCCGGAGGACTCCTAAGTCCCCATTTCGGGAGTGTGACTCTTCCAAAAGTGGGGTTGCGACAAACTTGGTGGTCCAAGAGGTTGAAGTTCTCCTTTGGAAAAAATCATGCAAAATAACAACAAATTAATGACCCAACAATGAAAAACCAAAAACCAAATGCAAACTCCATGTCCAAGCTAAAAATGATGCGAAGGATTACCATTCAACTTGTTTGACAATGATAGGTGAAGATAACAAGCTTTTAGCTATAATGTCCTTTTACATGCTTCTATAGAAAGATTACAAACAAATTGTTCCATTTATAATATTATTATATAACATTTATGTTATCCACATTCTTGTTGATCCATAATTTTGTTATCTTAAATTGAACATGAATTTTCTTCCATAACAACCTAAAGACCATTCAAACATAACAACCAAAACTGGAAAGATTATAAGCAAGTTAGTAATAAATAAAATCTTTTGAATCAAGGCAAGATTAACATGGGGTGACAATTGCCCACAACTAGGCATGGTTTATTCCATGAAATTGGACAATTAAACTTTGTGGGACCATTGTTGAATGTGAAAAATGAGGAAAACCAGACATTCAAGTAATATATTTGAAATCAATAGGCATTTTACTCTGTTAGGATTGGACAATTAAATTTTGTGGGACCATTGTTGAATGTGAGAAAAGAGGAAAACAAGGCACTCAAATAGTACATCAAAAAAGAAAACAATGATTCAATTAGAATTTTTTGTCCATGAAAAGAAGGGGTTGTTGTCAACCAAAGAAAAAATGTTTATTCTTACTTCTAAAGAAAAGATGTTCTCCTATAGAATTCCTAAAATTTGAAAAGTATTTGGTTCATGATATATAGAAACCTTCACGAAGAATTATGCTTTAACATTGGCATAACTCAAAAAGTGTGAATTAGGTCCAATACTATGCATTACTTTATAGGGGGAAAACCAATGCAATGGTGTGTAGTTTGTTTAGTTCTTTATTCCCCTAAAGTACTTGGATGCCATTAGTATATATATATATATATATATATATATATATATATATTAGGTAGATAGCCTCACTTGGGATCATTCACAATGTCAAAACTTGATATTTATGATTGCATAAATGACTATAGTTATAATCATTCATGCCATTTATGATTGCAAATGACTACATGATTGTGTAGTCCAAAAAACCACATTGTATTTACCATGGGTTGTATGAATGGCATCAACTGTAACTATCATTAGTGATTATGTCTTCCATAATTATAGTCATTCTTATCATGATCATGGAAAACATATCCAATGGTTGAGATTTATTTTAAAAATAAAGTTGATGGATCTATTGATTAAATAATTATTGCCACATGGTAGCCTAAGATACATTCAAAAAATTATTGACCACTTATGAATTGCAATGTGGCAACCTAAAATACATAAAAAAATGATTAACCATTTATAAATTGCCACATGATAACCTAGAGTTAACAAATGATTTTTTTTGTTACTCATGTGATGCCACATTGCAATCAAAGCTTAGTCGAATGAGCCTATTCCACCTAGCCTAGGCAAACTAGATTAAAGCACTTAAGCTAAGCTCCCGAGGCCTAGGCAACCTATCTGCCTATAATTTTTAAAAAATGGTTTAAGGTTAACCACCTAGACAAAAACCCTAGGTATTATTGTAGATTGTAAATGTGAGGATTTGAACCCTTCAACCTCCATGTTAAGGGTTCAAGTCCTTAAACACAACACCACAACTTTTTATTTGTCACACATTTTGTAATCATAAAAATATAAAAATAAACATAATTTAGCCTAGCTAACCTACGCCACCCTAGTTGACCTAAGTTAATCTTAACTTTTAACAAAATCTAGCCTAGGTTAAACCTAGTGACCAAACCTAACACCAAAACATAAACAAACTTAATGGCTAAACCTAATGATTAAACTTAACAACTAAACCTAATTATTAAATTCAATGACTACAATTAATGGTTAAACGAAATGGCCAAACTTGGTAACAAATATTAATAGCTAAATCTAATGACTAAACTTAGTGCCTAAATATGACAACTAAATTTAATAATTAAACCCAATGGTTAAACATAATGGTTAAACTTAGTGAACAAACCTGATGGTTAAATTTCATGAATAAACCTTAAATAAAGTTAATAATATTTCATTGCTGAAAATTTGAACCCTTTGAGATTTGAGAGGTTCAAGTGTAAGGAAGATTGTTGAAAAATTGAACCACTTGATATTTGCAATGTTCAAGTGCAAGTAAAAATGCTAAATTTAAATTCCCAAGAGATTTGCAAAGTTCCATTTGTTGAACACATGTTAATAATACTAGCAAGCAATAATGCTCAAGGTAACAAACTTATATTGTGCAAGCTTAGGAATATAACTTCCAATTTTTTTCAAATAGTGGGCAAAAAAGTAGCAAGTGCAACTTATCAAATTTTTAAAATAATAATTTACATTAGGTGCTTAATAAATAGGGTGGCTACAATTAGATTATGAAACTATATTTAAAATATTTTATTATTTCATGACATACCAAACAAATCAATATTGGTTGGGGTGAAGGAGGGAGAGAAAGGTGTCAATCATCAACTTGGGAAAGAACAAAACTTTGAAACGGATGAAATTAGGTTTTACACCAAATAGGGTTGTCAAGTACATCTAGTTCAATGTTGTGTCTGGAAGTGACAATAGCTATATATATGACATGTAAATCCTACGTAAGTGTAAATCATTTTGCATTTACATACCCCAACTTTTTACACTTACATTATTGCCATGCATAAATTTATTTTTACACTTACATGGGGTAGTGTAATTGTTTATCAAACACACTTGCACCCTTCTTTTGTAAAGGGTCACTTTGATTGGCACTTTGCAAAAATTCATGACTCTTTTAATATTTCCCAAATATAAGAAATTTCTAGTAATATGGGATTGTGGTAGTGCTTCCCTTTAGCCACTTATATACAATATGCAAGACACTAAATACCCCCCTTTGAGCACTATTCAACCCAAAAAAGTGACCTACAACATTCAAACCTACATGGTTTTACATGGCATAAAAATGAACTTACACAATTTTACACAATTTCATTATGACATTTACACTTACATGGAGTGTAAGTCCTAACCATATACACACATAAGTTTTTCGGTTTTGTTTGTTTTAACTTAGATGAACCATAATGAATTATGAAAAACCCTTTTCACACACAATATTGGTGTAGATATTGTGGGAAAATCCACCTTCAGGAAAAAGGGGTTTATGATCAAAATTACAAGACAACCCAATTAACTATGAACGAAACTAGTGGTGAACACTGATTTTTGGAATGTTATTAGGAACATGAACAAACCTGAGTGGTTATTAGGATGGTTGGTTTCTTAGGGTTCATTAAGTGTAGTTCTCAAAAAAAATCAAATATCTAATTCTAATAGACAACCACGGTTATCAATTGGCTTGGCTCTCCCTCTTAAGTGAGGGAGAAAGGCTGGTGAATGGTGAAGTTTATTTTTGGCCTTGCCTATGACCAAGACAAGTATATAGTGTTTAGATTCATTATAGAGTATAGTAGCTTAAAGGATTTTGGCTCAGCCCCTAGGTAATAGGTCTATTTTTATATGAGTATTTTTGAAAGATGATATTTTGGCTTGTGTTGAAACTTGAGATTAGGTGTAGAGTTATACTTTTTGAAGGATTTTGGTTTTTTCAGAGGATTTTCTGAAGATTATATTTTTGAGTTTTCATAATTCTTTCTTTTGCCTTAAGATACGTTTTAATGTCAATGGCAAGGCCATAGTGTGACGCACCCCTTGTTTTGGTAGTTCATTTCCTACTTGGCTTTTGCTTTGTTACACACTATCAATGATGGTTTTTCTTCTTATAATTTATTATGTTCCCATATGATTATCAATAATTCATCATTATATTATGTCAATGTCAATTTTAATTTCAATTAATATAAATTAGGTGGACATGAAAAGGCACATGTTAATTTATTTTTTCATATTCAGATTGGTGGGTAAGGAAAGAGGTGAAATATTCATAAGAATAAGAGATAGTTATAAAAGAACGAGTGAGATAGTTTTAAAGAATTGGAGATAGTTAATAAGAAAGAAGTGAGGTAGTTATACTTGAAAATGTCTATAGAATTGTTTAACCAAGATTGTATAAAAGATTATGCAAAATCAATAAGGAGTCTACGAAAGATCATAAAAAATCACCAATGTACCACTCCTTCAATTTCTCATCACTCAAATTTGTAACTTTTACTTGTTATAAAGGGCTGAGCTATTATGTGATGAGCTGCTTGTTTTGGAAATAGACCTAGTCTATGGTGTTTTAAGTGATTGCAATGAATTACCAATTATCACTCTAGCAAAACAACAATAGAGACTAGAGACATTTGGTTGGTAGATAGATAAAAGTCTTCAACAATTTTGGAATTGTATTTTATGGGGTATATATATTAGGTCATGCTTCTATTTATTTAATTTGTGAGGGGGTGAGCCAGATTGTTAGTTCTCTTTTCTTTGCAAGTAGTCATTTGATTAGCCCATCACCATTATTTGGGGAATAGGTGGGGGGGGGCCACTCCCCCCAACATAGATGCCTAAATATGCTTCCCACTCCAAAATAGATGCATGATTTGCAATTTATATACATGGAAGTTGAATCATGGCCAAACTTTATGGGATAAAAAAATGAGCAAATTGGGAACATCTAAGGGAATAGATTGGGAACTTGGTGAACATTTTGAGAACTTGATGGGAACAAACCCATTTTTTTAAAAATAGTCCAAAGAAATTGGGAAATTTTTGGATTTGGTTTTGCTTTTCTAGTGGAAATTCAATTGATTTTGCTAATCTTTTTGGTGAGAATTTGCCAAATTTTTGACATGAAAAAAAAGAAAAAAACCATTCATCCACCTAGACACCTATGCTTTCCATTCATAAGCGAGTCTAGTCTAGGTACCTAGATCAATAGGTGGTGGGTCCCTCCTTCTTTTTTTGGTAGGCCCATGGAATCCTGAACTACTAGATACGGCGACGACCGGTCAATACCGGTCACTGCCTGCACTGTCTTCAAGGGAACTAGGTAAACATTTGGGCGATATCTGGCTAAACTAGGGATACGAGGCCACAGTGACCGCCAGGCGCCAGTCGTGGATGGCGACCAAAATTCAAGAAAGCGCGAAGTACGTATGAGTCTGACAACACGTGAGTTGTAGGCTTTTGTTTTTTGGTCGACGAGATATAGCCAAAAATGCTATATTAAAAAAATGAAAAGTGCTAAAATCATGTGCTTTTTGAAAAGCCATAATTCGTCCTAAATTTGAGAAAAAAAAACTCCAGATTTGATTTGGAAATACGCGGGTTCAAATTCGGTAGCCAAAGATATAGAAGGATGTATTTTCGCCATATATTCACCTTATAGCCAAATTTGGCTAAATCTTCCTGTGGATCATCGCCACAAAAAGAAACTGCATGCGACCGACGAAGGAAGAAAGTCGGTCGCGGTTTCGTGGTTCAAAGCTTGCAGTTTTGGGAGCCTTTCTCATAAGGCAAGAATTCTTGGTCGGTCGTTTGCAGGCAAAACCCACGAAGATCACAGTTATTGGGAAGTTCTTGTGCTAGCACGAATCCTTCTTGGTCGAGGTTAAGGAAATGGGTAGCTTTCGCAGCTCCGTTTTTTGGTGTTGTTGTCGATGGCAGTGTTTTTCTTAGCAGCAGCAGCAGCAGTGGATGTATCCGCCGGAAGTGGAGGAGAACCAGAACTACGCAGACTTGCATTGAAGAAGAAAGGTGTGAGCTTGCAGGGATTAAGATCCGCGAGGGCGCGGAGCTTCCAGAGAGCGGCACAACTGCGGTTGGGACCAGCAGCCGAGGGGTTGCAGCTGGGGAACGAGGAGGAGGGTGATGTCGCATTGGACAATTACATGGACGCGCAGTATTACGCAGAGATTGGAATTGGGTCACCCAAGCAGACGTTCACGGTCGTGTTCGACACCGGTAGCTCCAATCTGTGGGTGCTGTCGTCCAAGTGGTAGTTCTTGGTACGTTTTGTTTTGTTTTCGTTTGTTTGTTGGTTTGAGTCAAGACTCAAGACTCAAAACCCACCCAGCGGGTTTAGCTCTGCTGCTTGGATGAATGGCATTTCTTCTTTAGTTGCCGCACCTCTTTCGGGGGAGGGATGAGCTGCAGCTTTTTATTTGTTGCGTTTGAGGGAAACCCACTGTAACCAAAAAGAAAGGGGAAGGTAAAAAAAAAACAAAGCCGATGCATATGAAACGTCTAAAACAGAGCCAGAAACACTGGAACTCTACAACCAACTATATCACTTGATTTGTAACCTGCTGTCAAAGTGAGATTCTGCTGAAGTCTACTGATTCTAACAAAACCAAGTTCTGCATATGCAGATTTGCCAATTTGTCACAGTCCGTTGGTGTGAATCTTCATCACACATTTCCTTAGTGGCCATACACTACTAGCTGCCAAGTACCAATCCCTATCATAAAGAATCTAGAATCTATTGAGGTATGGCTGGAGGTCAGAACTCTCAAGGTTCACTCAGTACATATGAGATGCTAACCCCCTTTTCCCACCGAATGCAACAATGTAGCATAACATCAAATCTCTCATCTGAAAAACCTAGATCTTGTAGACCTTTGGATTCAAATGTTCTGATCGTGACTTTGAACGATAGATACCAGGCTCACTTAGAACCCCTCAAGCAAACAGATTCTTATGCGAGAATGTGCTACAAATTTCATCTCTTTGAGTTTCCCCCACTTTTGACCTTATTCGTCTCATTCTTCCCAACCCAAGGACACCCCTTTGAGGTTTCTAGTAGTCACTCTAACAATTGTCTATAACATGGATTCAAGGTGTTGCAACAAAAAGTTTCCCTTCCCAAATGCATTTTGATTTTTATATGCCTTTTATTTCTACAGCTCAGACCTCTTTTGTCTTCATCATTCCTCAACATCAACCCTTCATATCATCTATTTTTCCTTAGACCTACATACCTATTCGGTTAAGTCACTAGCGTAACAGAGTTCATCAACAACTAGCCTACTAATATAAATTGCAACAAGAAGAAAAACCCATACTAGAAAGAACTTGTCACCTCGCTTTTTCATTATGTCTCTTATTTTACTTTCCACTGTCAATTAAGCAAACCTTTTTTCAATGCAATCACTCCCTCCACCATCCATAGTTCGGTGCAGCTCATGTTTTTCATAACACACAAACAAACAAGTTTGCCTACCCATGCATTCCTTATAGCAACAACAGAATAATTCTTGTTGTAAGCATGCAAAAAGTTGACAACTATTGAAAACAATCCAACCAAAAAAAGAAACCTTAAAACCCGTTGTGTTCACACTATTAGAGTGACTTTTTGTCTAGTCACACCACATTCTTTTATGTTTACAGACATCGATTGGGTCTTGAATATTGACTCAATTGTTTAGATTCCTGACTTTTTGAATTGCTAGAAAATTAACAAATGGGTGTAAACACGTTAAAAAGAACCACCAAGTACAAGTTAAGGTCCTTTACAAGAATTGAATTTGACACATGGTATTCTTGTGTTGGACAATTTTTTTATTTCTTTAATTTTTCATACTCAGTTTATAGTTATGTTTTGAATATAATTATTATTTTTATTATATCTTGATCTATATTATTTACATATAGTGCATATGCAACTTAAATAACATAAAAATGAATAACTTTTGTTAAAAACATATTTTTTTATTTTTTTATTTTCAGGGTAAAAAAATGTTTGAAAATTAATTGAAATAAATATGTTCAAATGTGTTTTAAAATAGAATTTATCAATTTTAAGTGCTTTTGTTTTTATAATCATCAATGTTAAGACCTTCTTCAATTTTGAGAAAGAATGGTGCACATTTGATTAAAAAAAAAACATTTGAAAAAAAAATCAAGTTGTCACAAATGCTTTGAACATGCAAAAAGACTTTTGAATCATTATCTATTTGCATCAAGTTTTGAACAATGAAACTTTATAAGTAATGATTTTTTTTGAAAAAAATATAAAAATCTAATTTATTATGTTTCTCTTGTGAGTTTTCAAAATATAAGATTATAGTTTAAGTAGTTGTGACACAATCCTTGGCTCCTTTTAACGTGTTTACACCCAAATTGTGATGGGATCCTAACTTGCTCTCTTTGCTTTTGTAATAGTCATAATACCTACTTCATCTCCACTTATATGAGTAAGAGAAGGAAACATGGGCAAACATATCTACACAAACAAACTATCCCCACCTATTTTGAGTATCAGGCCTGCATCAATATAATTCTTCACATCCATTACTATTTATTTACATACTGGACCTATGTCTCTTGTTTGACAAATCTTACTGAAATAATTAAGTTTTTGAGAAGAGAAAACAAAGGGTTTGTCAGCCCTAATTGGAATATTTGAGAATTTTAACAATATATGGGTATAGTTCATTAGTCCTTGTTCATTAGACCATTGAATTCAGTGTTTCCCCACTAGGTTCAAGATGACTAATGAATTCAATGCTTCCTTGTTAAGTTCATGATGATTAGTGAATTCACTCAAAATCCAATGAAATCGTTTGACATACATAAACACCTTTTGTTATGGATATGTTTTAAAATTCTTTTGTGTTTTGAACTGAATTTGATTCTCTAAACTTTTGACAAAGTGCTTTTTAATTTTTTCTTTTGTCTTTTTCTGCTTGCCCTCTTAAGAATTAATTAGTGACAAATATGAGTTGTAGGTATGGTATCCCAAGCCCACCCATGAACTTGAAAGTGGGACTCTAAAGAGTGGAAGACCACTAAAAGCAAAGCAAAGCAAGTGGACCAATCAAATAATCTCGCCAATCAATTGCAGTGGGAGATTGTGTTGTGGGGACGAATCTGTGCAATGGCTTTTGCCAACCACCACATCCTGTGCAAATATCATGCTGCACCCAAACCAATTTTTTTGAACCAAACAGGAGGCAAGTTTTTACTGTTCTACATTCAAAACATGCTCTTACAATGCATGGGTGAGGATGCTCTCAGCTTGCGTGCTACTTCTACCACAAGTACAAGTCTGGCAAGTCAAGCACATACAAAAAAGATGGTATGATTTCACTTCCCTGCCATGATTCCAACTCTGTGAATTCATTCCCCTTGGGTGTTTCCATGACAGTACCAAGTCTGCCTTTGCATGAGGTCCTTCAAGGCATGAAGTCCTTGGCAAGTCTTTGGCAAGTCCTTTGTGGACAATTGGTTTGTTGTTGTTCAAACTGAGCTTTTTTTTCTTTGGTGGGATTAATGTATCTATTTCAGGCACTGCTTTTGCAATAAGGTATGTGTTAGGGTCCATGGAAGGTTTCCTTAGCCAAGATGACATCACTCTTGGTGACCTCACCAGGTGCTTAATTGCATCACTCTCATCAAGCTGCCATTTTTCTGCAAGTTTTGTTTTTTTGTGAAGAAGACAATGACTGGTTTCATGTGAACACCATATTTCTGAAAATTATTGCTTCTTCATGCACAGATGTTTGCAGAGGCAACCAAGGAGCCTGGGCTTGCTTTTGTGATAGCTAAGTTTGATGGCATCCTTGGCCTTGGCTTCAAGGAGATATCTGTGAACTGTGTGACCCCTGTTTCTAATACTGATCTCCTTTGGTTGTACACATTTTGTTCTGGGTATCACTATTCTTCTTTGAGACTGGAGCTGCTGCAATTTCTTTGGATTGGATGAAGTGTGTGGTGGGTTAGTCCAAGCTGATTTGTGCTCTGCTTTCATATGAAGCTTTGAAGGCCAGCCAGCCAGCCAGCCAACCAGCCAGCCAGAATGGTTTTCAAGTTTCAACCAGTGAAAGCAGATGGTTGTAAGCATGTTGTGTACCACCACCCTACAGGTACAATATGTTGGAGCAGAGAATTGTGAAGGAAGCTGTGTTCTCATTCTGGTTGAACCGTGATGCAACTGACAAAGAGCATGGAGGAGAGTTGGTGTTTGGTGGTGTTGATCCTAAGCACTTCAAGGGTGAACATGTCTACAACCCAGTCACTCACAAAGGCTATTGGCATGTAAATGGCAGGATCTGATCAATCGTTTTGGTTTTGAAGAATGCAAGAGATGATGGGTGATTAGCACCTCCAATTCTCCATCAAATCACAGACTACTAAGCAGCTTTATGTACATTGTTGCGGCAGTTCAATATGGGTGATGTGCTTTTGGTGGACAAGTTCAGGTACCTTGTAACATCATGTTGCTTCAAGGAAATGGGCAGTGCTGGTGTTTTGTTTATGGATTTCCACCTTCTTATATACAAGTTCAAATATGGTAACATTATTTGTTTACAGTGACTTGACTTCCATTGCAGGATTTTGCAAAGGAGGATGTGCTGCAGTTGCAGATTGGGGTACATCTCTACTGGCTGGACCAATTGCGAGTACTTTCAAAGAAGCTCTGATTGTGGTTTGTTGAAAAAAAATTCGGAAACAACACTTTCCACTGTAGTACTACTTTCTGAAAATGATTTTTGGGTGTTTCTTCTGATGGGTGCATCTCTTTCCTTATATTGATATGGCAATCATCAAGCTCTGTGTATGTTGTGCATGACCACCTAGGGGATTGTGGCGGAGATTAATTTGGCCATTGGGCTATGCCAATTTGGCTCCAATGAGAAAAGGTTTGTGTAGCTGTTGAGCTCCCTTTGTTTTGAGGTCGGTATCTGATGTGACTGGTGCTGATTGAGGTAAAGATCAGTAGTGATTTTTCCCCACCACAATGGGTGATCTGGGAAGTTGCAGATTTTTTTTGACAGGATTCTCACATGGAAGAGTTTTTGTCTGTGGTGAATGCCAACAGTGAGCCAGGTATTGCTAGTGTTCTCAACAAGGATGCTGTGAATGTCTCTGATGGAATGGAAGGAGCTGACCCAGGGTGCAGTCTGTGAGATGGCTGTAGTGTGGGCACAAAATCAGTTGAGAGACAATTGAACCAGGGAACAGATTGATGTGTACTTCAATCAGGTAGGTTTGTTCACCTAAACCCACGAAACCCAAAAGTCGCTAGTGTACTGTGTGAACCAGCTCTCAAATCTTGAATGTGGTGAGATTCAACTTGTATGGTAATAATGTGCATCAAGCAAAGGTGTTCAAGTTGGATCTTGTCGATCTTTGCAGTCATCTGACAGGAAGGTTTTTGTTGTTGTGTGTTGCTCCATTTGGATTGCACAACAGCTCCGTGAGTGGCTGCCAAGTCGTAAGGGAGAATCACTGGTGGATTGTGATTCACTCTTGTCCATGCCAACTGTCACCTTCACAATTGCTGACAAAGTATTTGAGCCTACACCTCAGGATGTATGTGACAATTCTTCCTCAGACTACTTATAGTAGCACTTCTCAGCTTCCCTTTCTGCACAAACCCATTCCCCCTTTTCTCCAACTTTAAAACCTGTCAATGCAGTAGATGAATCTCTGGTTGTCATTGGATCCACCCAACAAGAATGGCTGGTAGCAAGGATTCTATTCCTTCTGTGCACAGAGAGGAAGGTTGGCAAGTTTCCAATGACTGAAGTATTGTTGGATGTATGTGTATTCCAGTATGTTCTGAAGGTTGGAGAAGGTCCAGAAGCTCAGTGCGTCAGTGGCTTCCTGGGACTTGACATTCCTCCTCCAGCAGGACCAGTCTGGTATCACATCAGTTCTTTTAACATTCAGGTGCAAATCCTTTGTGTGACAAACATACTCTTGACGTATCTTTCAATTTACATTTTGTTCTAAAAAAGACTTATTTCTCAGAGTTCCGAATGTCCATTTTGTAATTAAGAAGCACCTTGTATTTATATGCACCTTATTTTGTTACACAACGATGATGCATATGTGGCGCATACAGAATTTTAGGAGACATTTTCATGGGGGCTTTTCATACTACTTTTGACTATGGAAACTTGCAACTGGGTTATAATGAGGCTGGCTCAGCTCAGCAATGTACTTCTTCCCAATGGGTCTCTTTGGTGGCCGGGAGAAAGTGGCGAGGCTGGGAGGAGACTGTGAAGAACGCTCCGTTTAAAATTGATATGTTGTATTTTATCATCTGTCCAGCTTTATTGGTGTTGAGAGCATCTCTGTTGCTATAGGGAACTTGAAAAAGCAAAATGGAAGTTGAACAATAGGAGAACAGAGAGAAAGAAGAAACTTTTTGGCTTAGATCCCAAGTCCTTCCAGAAGAATTCGGTTTGATTCCACTAATGAAAAGCTCCGAAGGGATTTGTATTGACCAATTCTTTCAGTTTTATCCTGATAGAAACACATCACAGTGACAACCCCTTCTTGCAATACATCATTCGAGATCGTTTCTTGGCGAGAATCCGCTCACGACGACAGCACACAAACAAGATAGAAAGGGTTGCTTCGTTCTGGGTGTCCATTTTGTGATCTAATTAGATGATCGACGTTTTCCCGTGGCTCCACTGCACGGGGCATTAGAGAGCAAGGAAATTTGAGCAGCGCAAGTCAGAAAGGGTTTTCTAGGCCCAGACTAATCTCTCATAGAGGTGAACACCACAGAGTGTCCACTCGGTGCCCAGTGCG
>Ga0209208_10002959_pt1 | contig 24456 bp, 24 predicted proteins | sample S1TSphfallax_3_FD_187694 | JGI IMG/M metagenome (GOLD analysis project Ga0209208, IMG submission 187694) | Host-associated microbial communities from peat moss isolated from Minnesota, USA - S1T2_Fd - Sphagnum fallax MG (SPAdes) (version 2) | ecosystem: Host-associated > Plants > Peat moss >...
AATTTTATCACAATGATATTGATTAATCACATATTTAATTTTTCTTCAAGTAGATTTTAAAATAATAATTGTATTTTTTTTCCTTACTTTTTAGGTTGTCCAAACTTGTACAAATAGGTGAAAGTAAATGAATTATTGAATATTCTCTATTTTCAGCATGATGTAGTTTTAAAATGCACTTGTAAGTTTTCAACATTTAAATGTTATAGTAAAATACAACAAACTTCTACCAGAGAAGTATGTTTAAACTCAATTTGATTGATCATTTTCAAACATACTTGTTATTTACTTTTATTGTGCCAAAGATTCTTAAATTTTATAAATCATCTCACTATAAAATCAAAGAAAAACACCATGCTTTTATTATTTTATTTAAAACTATTTTCAATCCACTTTCTTCAACTTACGTAAAAAACTAGACCATTTTTTTACTATTTTCTTAAACTATTTTTTATGTATGTTTTACCATGCTTTCACCCGAGCACCATTTTGAGTATGGTAGTTTTCATCAATATTCCAACATGTGTCTATTAACATGGACATTCCATAATAACATCATTGTAATTGATGGTTTTCTTGTTTCAACGTTTCAATGTTGCGTAGGGAATTTTTTTTAACCAATTCACCTATTTTCCATGGTGAATCTAATATTGGATTACCAAAGTAGATATTTTCTTGTCCCAAAAAGAAAAGAAACTCAATATATAATATGATAGTTAATATTGCATACTAATTAATGCATGGCCACCGTATTTTACATGGACTTTCAACATTTAAATTCTAATATTTAATCAACATCATTTAACTATATGGTTTGATAAGGTGTTGAATGTTTACAATATCATCATCAAGACCATTTGTTGCATCAAGTTCCATGACATGAAAGTTCATATCAATGCCTTTATTTTATTTTAATTGCATTTACATTGTGCACCATCCCCACCACCTCTACACTAACAAGTTTTCTTGTCAACTACTTAAACTTCAACATAAAAGTAACGGTGTTAATGAACATAACATGGTCCCCTAACTTTAACTTGATAATTTTTTTCACTTTTGGCTTGTCAATGAAACTCACTACATCCTTCACATTGGAACCAACATATGTTCATCATTGGTTATAATGGAACTATGAATTGCAAAAGAAGACAAATTGTGAAGTGGTGATGAAAATTTTAAAAGTTATGAATTGATATTATTTTAATCCCAATCACTTTTTGGTTGTTTACCTAGTCATGTGCTTCTATGTTGGTGCATACCACCATCATTGTCATGCAACATACAATCACATAACAAAGAATTCACCCCAATTGTTACACCATATCCAAACTTGAAAAAGAACTCACCTATTACAACACATGAATTTAAGCCCAAAACATAAAAACAACAACACAAACACAATGTACCATAAAAAAAATTTACATAGACACAAGAAAATTTGTAAAGTATAAACACACTATGTTTTAGAATCTCAAATCACCAAAGTGATTTGAGATCTCAAAAACTTGAGTTAATATACCCAAACACCAAAATAACTTGAATTGTGTTCACACTTGAATAAGTTATGAGCTAAAACACAATTAATCATGCTAACCCTATGTATCATTAAACTAATTGTGACTTAATTAGGTAGCTAATCTAATACTCTTGACAACCCCACCTATTCAAAGTTATAAGTTTAAAACTTTAATTCAATTAATTTTAAATACATTGATGGCCATTGAATCAAATGTAATTACAACATGCATGTCACCTTTCTCAAAACACATTTTGAATTTTAATTATAGGCCAAAAAATTTCACCCTCATATACATGTTCTTTTGCAAATGTTCCTTCTTCATTCATTTCACCTTTGAAACGAATATGGTCAAAGTTATCAAACTATCTAACCAATCATAGTGGAAGTATGCATAGTTTTGATCTTCCATTGTCCTATTCACAATTTGATCAAAGGTGTCATACATACCTATTGAACACCTTTGCTTCAAATGTAACATCTTTAATTCCAAATCTAAATCATCCACTTCAACAACTAATCGACCTTTTTTCATTGTAGCAATAGTCAACATTATACAAAACAAAGAAATCAAAACTCACCATAATAGATTTGAGAACAAATAATGTCAAATGTTTATGGTGTCACATGCATAATGTCTTCTTGTAGTAATTTTGTGATTTTGAATAAGAAACTTGCAATTGGCACCACAAGGTAGCTAAATGTATCCACGTGGAAAATAATAATAAGCTTTCGTGGATTTCAAAAGCTTTTAGACACTTTATTGTTTATGACAATGTGAGGCTTTTGAATGAAAGCAATTCAAGCTTCTAATGGTTCAACACAAGTAATTAGAGTTGTAGTGTTATCATGTCTACCATAGTGCATGATTGGAAAATGTGATATATTACTTCATGTGTGTAGTCCCATGTGATGAATGTGCAAATTTTGGAGACCCAATGTTGACCCAAAATGTTGATTTGAACCCTTTGCTTCAAATGTAACATGTTTAATCCAATTTTCTTTTCCCCGCAAAAATGTTTATGGTGCCACATGCACATGTTGTATCAATTTTATTATTTTCACTAAGATACCTAGGGTAGTAACCACAAGGTAGTTAAGTGTATCCACGTGGAAAAAGTGCATTTAGATTGGACCATGTGATTATTCCTTGGAATGTTAGATTTTTGTATTTGGTTATTAAAAGACAATGTACACAAAAAGGATATGTAGTACAAGGAGTTCACCTTCTAATACAACACCTCCTATCGACAAGGAATTTAATGTTAATCAACCATTGTGGATTCCTAAGAGCTTACAAATGAACAACAAACACTCACAAATTATTCTCAAATGCCATTGCCATGAACCTATGTTTTGGCAAATGTGAATTTCAACTAGCAATAAAGTTTCTTTGAAGTTTCTTCCATAAGTTTTTCAAACTTGACAAAATTTATTTTTTCTTCAATTAGATTGCTCAAAAAGATGCCAAATTTAATCATTTCCCCTATTTAAGTCTTCATCATGGAAAATAGGAAATGGAGGTGAGTGTCACAATTGAAGAAATCAAGCCAAAGTAGCTTCATTCATGAATGTTTACTTTCGCCACATTTTTGTGTGGTGGTAGTAGCTAAATAATGTGTGTTGTGGTAGTAATTAAATGTGATTCAAAAAGTGCACAACATAAATTTGCCAAACAAAATGTTGGTTAGTAATTGTAGCAATCAATCAAATATTATTGAGGGGGCTTTTGAATTTCAACCATGTATACAATTTCCTTGAATATATTTCCCAAACCTAGTGATGCTCTTATTTTCCTTAATAAAATTGGCCTTAAAATGATGCCATAATTTAACATTTCCATTATTTTAATCCTTGATAGCTTAATATGCAACTTGGTTTTTCCTATTTTTCAAAAGGGAACCTCTTTTTTAATTGAGGAGGTAGGTCGATCATTAACAATGTTTTAATACATTGAAATGGTTTGCATATAATATTTGAAAAATATTGATTGAAATTGAAAGATGGAAAAAGGAAGGAAACAATTTCCTTTCCCTTGAACCTATCGTTTCAAATTTATTCATAGGTAAAAGCAAATGCATAAATTGTTATTGATCTATATTCCAATTATATTTTAGATTATAATGTTTTTAAAAAACCTCAAATTTGACACATTAGATTACAAAACTTTAAAAGTAACAAAATAATAATGATATAAAAGGTCATTATCAATATAAGTCTTGAAAAGATACATCAATTCAATAATCCAATATTATTCAAGATTGATGATTCAAATGACATCCCCAACTCTTGCCTCTTTAGTGTTTATTAATTGTCACCAATATTACACTAGGGGATCACTAATGTCATTGAAATTGTAATCCATTTGTCACATGTCATTGAAGCCTTATCACATCCTCCATGACGACAACATGGTTGGTTCTTTAACAATATGAAACATGCATGGTGTTTTTTTTGCCTTGAACAATTGGAAAGCTTGTTGGTTAGACTGAAAATTTCAAATTTCAAGTGCCCATCATAGTGTAATGGGGATAGTTATTATATTCAGAACATGATGACATTTTTCTCATGAATGAATCTCATGAACATGGCTTGTTAATATGTTAAATATTGAATAACAAATGAAACCATACACAAAAAAAAACTTAGCAAGAACGTATTATACTTAGAATTGTTACAATAATGATATATTAGAATAATATTCTCATAAATTTGTCATTTTCAAATCATTTTGAGTCTTTTTCAAAGTATTTTTTAAAGTCCTATAAAAAGTGAAAACCAAACATCATGGTACAAGGGTTTTTGGGTATTCAATGATATTCATTAAATTTATTCCAATTTTGGCCACATTTTGTTCCCATTTTAATAGACATGTTGCAAAATTCTTCCCATCATCCTATTGGAGCCTAAATTATGAAGAATAGATTTCCCTAGATATATTAAAACTTTAATGTGAATTTTTATATCCTTAGATTAAGTCAACACATGAAATGTGAAATTAATAAATGATGGGAAAAATTTGTATCTTAAGCACTATATATATAGACTTGATTCAATGAACTTAAACATTTTTCCTTTGTGGGGAATTATTGACCCCTTCAAAGCAAAATCAATTAGGTTATATTATATATAATATCAAACAAGCTTGATTACAAATTTGTAATAAATGTTCCACAATAATAGTTTAAATTTTCTTATTTCAATTGAGAAAGTCTCCCAATAATATTTCAATAATGTAATATTATTAGTGTGAATGAATCTCTTCCACAATATTGACAATGTTTTGATACACACCTTATTTACATACAATTATTACTAGTGTAGTTTGTGCTGTTCGCCAAAATGTGAACACAATTTTTACTTTTCACATTCTCAGAATTTCAAATTTCAAAATTCAGCAATGTGAACACATTGAGGGCTGAACTCATTTTTCCTTCCAAACCCCATTTTTGAAAATTTTCAATTTTCAGAACAAAATCCACTCAAAAATGAATATCTTCCACACCTTAGCTATAAAAATTGTGAAGTAAACTATATTAAAATCTGAGTTGTTGAGGGCTTTCCAATAACACCAAGAGCACCCCCAAATTTTGATACATTTTTCAATTTTGATTTTATTCAATTTTCATTGAAAAAGTTTTTTAATAATCAAAAGCTTCCACACCGTAGCTCCAAACAATCTCAAACCAAGTTGGTGCACCCAACTCATCAAAGAGCTTTCCAAAGATACCAAGAGCATATCATGAAACATTGTGGTTTGGGAGATCTCAATGTGACAAACAAAACATAACAAACTACCTTGCTTCAGAGATGATAGATTGTTCAAATAATAATGGACCATCGCTATACAAGAGATTAAATACATTAATCAATGAAAAATGAATTTCAAAGAATGCAATGTTTTTAAACTTGATTATTTACCTTTTTGGTTTTATTCATCTAAGCATGAAGCACTTATTATTAATTTGAAATATATTAACTTGCAAATAGAGGTAATCAAAAGTACTTATAAAGTTTTAGTTGCACCTTCTTCATTCTTTTTTTGAGTAATGGTTGTATGTTTAAATTTGTATCTAATTTGTAATAGTTGCACGTTGTACATAGTAAATTGTATTTTCTCATACTTTTCTGTCTTGAAGGAAATTTGAGTGCTTCTCTTGTCTTGTTAATTTATTCTAAATCCTTTTCCCCTTTTGTCTCATTCTAACCTTAAATATAAGTCCAAAGCTAAAATCACAACATAAAGCATATTGAGAGAAAAAAAAAGGTTAAAAAATGTTATCACAAATCTCATGCATACCTTAAAACTTTTAACAACCTCCATATGTGAATATGCTTACTTTTAAACTAGGTCTAATAGGTATGGTTTAGCCCTAATTACTAACATGCCAATGTTTGGTGTGAATGAACGAACCTCCTTTGTGGGTAGCTACCATCATGGTTGATGGTAGTCTAGAGAGGTAAGACCTATCACCTTTTAAGAAGTTGAGTCAATGTTAGGCAACTTACCAATAGGGTTTCTAACAACAAGTATGAATGTTGCTTAAGTAGATATAAAATTCCCTCCAACAAACACTTAAGGAGTAAGTGAACACAAGCCCCTCTCCTCTTTTCTAGGAGAGAGATTGATGGATATAATAAAGGTGCCCCTCCAAAGGCACTTGGAAGTTGATCCAAAGTACTTTAAACTTTATGCTTATATTTTTCCAATCCAAGCTTGTGTGTGTGTGTGAGAGTGAGGAGTAAAGTACCAAATGCTTATTTCAGGAAATCTGTCATCACAAAGCTGGTGTGGTGTGGTGTGATGTGTGTGGTGTGCAATCAAGTGCAATAGTTGAGAGTGGCATAAATAATACATCCTCTCTCTCTCTCTCTCTCTCACATGCTGTGAAATGATTTGGGAGGAAAGGACACATATGTTCCTCACTCCCAACTCCTCCTCCTCCTCCAAGCTTTTATGCAAAATTTTGTACATATCCAAAAGGTGTAGTAGGTAAATTCTGTGTAGTAGTTAGTACCTCCAAGCTTTTTATGCAAAATTTTGTACAGATCCAAAAGGTGTAGGTAAAATTCTGTGTAGTAGTTAGTACCCCAAAAAACAAAAAACAAAAACAAAAACAAAAGAAAGAAAAAAGGTTGTTCATCATGCTCTACAACTAAAACATGTTACCTACAGGAGGATGATGGATGCTATGGGGGCCACCAGTAGTGCACCATGAAGGATGAATGGTAATGTGATCAGGAAACAAGTTTTCTGTTGGGTTTCATTTCCCCTAGCTAACCATGGTGGTTAGCTCAGTTGCTTTTTTTTTGCCCCCCCCTTCTACCTACCTACTAATACCTACCTACTAACAACCCACAAGTAGGTTATTAGTAGGCAGGTAATAAAAAAACAACCCTTCCATATGTATAAACCATCTACTTCATAACTAATAGTTTTTTTTATTTATTTATTTTACCTACTTACCTATGTATGTATGAGACGTATTTCCTACAGAATTGGTTACCAAGGTGAAACCAACTATTAACTCGGTTGAGGTTCATCCACAACTGAGTAATAATGGGTATCCAATGGATGGTGCACTGGTGGGTGCTGGTTCATTGTGGCCCCGGCTTCGCCGCCCCCCTCCCCCCCCCCTATGGGCTTTTTTTTCTTCATTGTGGATAATTGATGAGATGGTGCAAATGGTTCTTGAAGGTGGTAGAAGCTTGTATCTCAAAGCCTCGGGTATAAAATGATGAGTTGGGAGTTAGACCTTGATTGGGTAGGTAAGACTCTAGACTCTAGAATTTACATATAGAGAGAGACAAGCATGTGTAGGTAACAACTCTCATGGGCTCTATGATCTTCTATCATTGTTGGCCCCATTCAATTCATCCATCCCTCCATCCATCCATCCATCCGTCTGTCCATCCTGTGTACCATATGGCGTATGAAGAAACAAAAGCCAAAATTTTAGCTTCCCTCCTATTGCACTTACATTGGTCCCAATGTGGGTTTTTTTTTTCTTGTTTGTCTTTTGCATTTGCTTATTTTCATTAGCCACCTTGCAAGAGGTTGAGGTGGTTTTGGGTTGGATTAGAATAAAAATTTAGACCCAAACAAGTGCAATGGGTTCTATTGATCTGAGCTTTGATATTGTCTTCACATTGAATTTATTTTTTTTGTCGAGTTCATACATTTTTGTCCTTTACAAGACCATTGCCATCCCTCCTCCAATGTCATAATCTGCATGGCACGTAACCATGGTTTTTTTTTAAAAAAAATCTTGGGGGCTAATTGTAATCTATTAACTCCCCTTTGCTACGTAATCCCATTCAAGACATACATGTAAATTGCCATAAAAATAGCATATTCCAAAAACCCAAACTCCCCCTTATGAACAAATTTCATGAACCCACAAATTACAACAAGCCTCAAGAAGGCTTAGTGTGTGTCTCTTGTTACCCCAGTTGATGAAGAAGAGTACCTTAGTTGAATTGCAGGTTTGACAAATACTACATCAATTTTTTGCTATAAAAAAAAAATTAAAAAAAAAAGAAAGAAAGAAAGAAAGAAAAAGTGCATCATGGGTATTGAAATTGCTCTAGCTCTTGGACACAAACTCCATCTTCAAAAGCTTGGTAGAAAATATGTAGACAAATGTGACATGGATAGAAAAAAGCATTAATGGATGAAAAATGATAAAACCATGATGAAAAAAACTATCAATTGTGTCCTCCAATAATGTCTTACATGATTGATTGCAATAGGAAGTAATAATTTCAAGCAAAAAAAAAAAAAAAAAAAAAAAAAAAAAAATTAAAAAAAAAAAAAAAAAAAAGAATAGAAGAAAAAAGGTAAATCCCTGGCCAATTCCAATGCAAGTTACATTTATAAAAAAAATTTAAAAAAAATGGTTAAAAATCTAAATTGCTGAAAATATTATGTGCAATTTGATTGATGAAAACTATCATATGTTTTCTCCTTCTGTAGTAAATCATTGAATGACAAAGAGTTACAAACCTTTCAAGCAAAACAATTGACTCTCATTGCATATATATGTATATACTGACTCTACACCCTCTAGGTCAGGTTCAAAGTTCAAAACAAAATCATGAAAGCTTATGTAACCATGTAAAATGATTACATAATTAAAATGCAAATTGAATTTGATTCGAAAAGAAAAGGATGAGCAAGCAATAAATTTGTTGTTGTTGGAGACCATTCGAAGATGGGAGAAAGACCTCAATATTTTTTTAGGGGCTCATATGGCCAGTAAGAAAGCCGCTGATGCTCACTAGGCTGCAGAGAATCCAGGTGTTCCAGATCCCAAACCAGCATTTCAACAAGTTATCAGCAACAAAAAGCTATGAGTACATTCCAGATGATGATGAGCTCTCAGATTCTGCTACCATCTATGATTCTGATGGGAAGAAGGTGTTGCAAGAATCCACAGATCTGACTCTGAGAGCAACAGTGCTGCTATCTATGACCCTGATGGGGAGGAGTTGGAAGAATACACCAACTCTGACTCTGACTCTGAAAGTGAGGGTGCTGTGTTGGATGAGGGATATGAGCTCCATGGTGAGAACTATGATCCCGTATCAGATTCTGAGTGTGATGGCTATTATTGGGATGACTAGTATATTCGGGATGGTGAAGATGAGCCAAGATCTGAGAAAGAAGTATGTGTTCCCCCAAGGCATGGAGCTGACCTGCACCAAAGAGAACTAAAGAGAACTCAATTCTGAGCATCGAAGATTATGGAGCAGTTTGTGATCAAGCCTAAGTGTTGTGAATATGGCTAGAGGTCCAAGGACTCAAGACTCCTTACATTTGACTTGGACAATCAACTCTTGAATGAGTTTCATTCACCAGTGATACCAATTTAATAGAAACGGTGAACAGACGTGGTATCAGCTTCTTTGTAGTTTCTCACATTACAATGCTTCAACTGCATCCAGTTAATTAAGAAATACGGCACACAGGAGAAACAGGGTACTGAGTTTGAGTTGCAAAACTAGAAGATGAAACAAGAAGATGTCCTTGAAAGCTGCTGTGTGTACAAGCTCCTTTTTATTCCTATAAAGGGATTAGTTCTTCAAGGACCAGATTGATCAAGGCATCTCCACATTGGAGTCACTCTCTTCAACAAGCAAGCTCCTGGTGGCTCAGGCAAGTAAGGAAATGATGATGAATCCAGCATCAACAACTCCTCCAGTGGCCTCTCTCTCATTCTTGCAAAACCCCCACCAGCTCATGCAAAGGGCACATTCAAAGGACAAGAAAGAAGAGAAACACCATCAAGCAAGACATCATTGTGATTCCCAAGCTCATCTACTACTGTTCTTTTCATCACTGCCTTCCCAGATCTGCAGGGACAGACAGTTGCTTCAAAAGCTCCTTGCAAAAACATGAGGAAAAGAGAACCCTAAGAACCCTGTGTATATGTGATGTAAAAGGGCAGGAGGGGGGGGGGGAGTTTGCCATTAGCATCATGGCTCTAATTATGCTTCATCATGCTCTGCAGCTGCAATGCCAAGCAGCAGACCCTTCTGTGAGCCACAGTTGCAACCAAGTGCACACCAAAAAAAACTGCAGTGGCAGTGGCAGTGAAGCTGAGAGAGCCTGACAAAGAGCACAGCAGCAAAAGCACACTCAGATAAGATCAAGTGGAGTTGTCAAAACCTTCTTTGCTGCCAGTTCATATACCTTTCAGCACAGCACCTGGGGCAAACACAGAAAGAGAGAGGTTTTTAGGCCTGGAGGCAGGTGAGGTGTTATTCTGCTGGTCTTGTTGAGGACAATTGATTGTTGTGGAGATGGTTGGAGAAAGATTGGATGATGAGGGGAGCATCACAGTGGCATCAGGACTCCCCACAACCATTAACAAAACTCTTGATCTCTATAGTGGGAATGCTCAAGTGACTGGATTCTTGCTGCACCAAGAGAGTTGGCACTGCTTGCACTCTCTTGTTTGTTTACTGTTGCTTGTTTTGTTAACAAGAAACAACTGTAAATGAGACTGACAGGAAAGAACACAAACTAAGAAGAAGGTGCTGTACCATGCAGAGGCTTGCCAGCAGAAGAAGGTGCTAGTTGAAGAACTACAGCACATGGAAGCAGAAATCATCAAGCAGTCCATCAACTTCTTGCTGCCAAGAGTCATTTAACTCGTACATTTCTATCAACAACATGCAACTATGGTTCCTGCTTGAGGAATATAACCAATTGGAAACAGTATTGTGTCTCTTCTATCATCAATCAATCTTGCAAAATTGTGGTCCTCATGTGTAATCATTACAAGTGAAGACAAATACACTAGTTCATAATGTGGGGAATTGGCACCCAAAGACAACTGTGTTTGTTCAAGCAGATCTTCTCTCTGCAATAGTTGACAGTCAGGGTTTGATGGATGTTAAGAGTTTCTCCTTTCCAGACTCTCTATGTTCCTGGGTTTGAAGCTTGATTCTGGAAATGTGGCCCAGAGAGAGACAGGGAGACAGAGATGGCAAAAAGATACAGTCACCTAAAACGTGAGCCAGTCATTAAAGTAAATACATGTCTGTGGTGATATGAGACCATCAGGTCGGCATTCACGCAGAACCTGCAGGCAACAATACATAACTGTCCCTTTCAACTTCTTTGTCCGCAATTCTAGAGATTGGAAAATGAGGTCTGTAAGAGATGTTCTCAAAATTGGGAAAAAGCCATTGAAACAGAAAAGTGACTGAGCATTGCAATTGAAGGTTTGCATAAGGTACCGGGCAGATGCCACAAGGAACACTTGTGAGAGCTGATGTCTCTGGTATTCGAGATCGGGATGCCCTGTAACACACGGTTTCCTACAACCATAATGAACATGAATTGGCAGATTGTTAGTACTGGATTCAAATGGAATCACAGTGTAGCCTCTTACAAAGATTTGACTAACAGGGATCATTGGTGTACAAAGCTTACAGGAGCATGTGAGCTTGAAGGTGCACCACCCACTACTTCCTCAATGTCCCCATCCAGTACTAGAGTGTCCAAAATCTGAGAACAAACAATAAGGACAAACACAGTGAAAACAGAGAAGGATCACGTATATTGAAAAGGAAAATGGATCTATAACCCTCAGAGTACTGGGCCAGTACGAAGCTGCTACCAAGTTTTCATTCAGAGGAAAAAGTTCTTCCTAATGAGGATGGGTGAGGCAATAGCCAGATTGTTGAGAAAGGTGAACACAAAACTGACAAAGGACAGACCGAAAGGGAGAGAGAAAGAGGGGAGGTACTGAATCTGACCTGTTTGAACTCTTCTAGTCGCAGCTCAACTTGAGTGATACCAGACTTGCGAACAGATTCTGCAACATCCTCCAGAGAGGCCAATCCCTACAAGCACAGACATTGCGACCCTGCAATCAGATCCCACTCATCCATGAGATCCCTATTTCATCAAGTACTTGGCACCTGTTCCAAACATAGTTTAGAACCAGTTTGGGTACAGTCTGTGGGACCTGATTATCATAATCAACAATTGGGAAGATACCACGTAAGTTCAGGCAGGTATATTAATCCTTCCCAGACAACAGTACTAATTTCAGAACCCAAAACCTGCTGAAAGATCCAGAATTCATGCAACCTACAAGTTGTGGATGCTTGCAAGAGGAACAGGAAGCTGTTTTGCATTGCAGCAAGGAGTGACAGGGCATGCCTGCTTCAGGATGAAATGCAAGCATTGCTGTTTGACAACATCTACAAACTCTGCATCATAGTCCTGCTCGGTGTACCATGCACCGCCTGTCACCTCCCGGGAAGGGTCCAACTCAAATAGCATGTAGACCTTCCGATTCTTATTCTGCAGCAAGAAACTTTGCAACCAAGCATGATTCTCAATGACCTCATGCCATGTTCCAAAGATGTAGAGGATTCACATATTGCATGATATGTTTAGAACGCATTGCAGCTCAAAATATGCACAGAATTACAATCACAGGTATCAGAATCCCTGGAAGTTATTCAAGTGAGTTTAAACCAACCCTGGACAGATATCAAAAGTCTGCAGTGATAGAAGAAAGGAATTACAGAAACAGTCTTGACTGGTTTCACCAAGCTTCGGCTCTCCAAATTCTTCAGAGCCTTGTTTACTTGCAGCTGTTGAAGATTCGTTCTCTTCTTCAAATCGGCTGTCCAGATGCCTATACAGCCCCACAAGGATACAGAAATATATTTAGCATCCATGCTGACAAGTCTTACAATGAAACTACACATCAACATCCTCAGATATGTGAATATACCTGTATTTGCAGCCTGTTGAATGGCTTGATAAACCAGCATGTCTTCTGAAGTTAAGCCCTTGAACCTGCACATATCAACAGTCATCACTATGGATAGAGTGTTCAAGAACACAAAAATGCATCCCACTAGAGAAATTGGAGCTCCAAAGATGATCTTTACACAAATCCAAAACTGAAGAAAGTAATATACTTTGCAGCTGCTTCAGTGTCTTGCTCCCTGTACACAATTGATTCTCCTTGCATAAACACTTGCAATTTTTGCTGCCACCCCACACTATTCAACCATGTTAACATGTGTCTAAATCTGCTTGCCACATCATCTATCATGGAACATCCTTAGACTCATCAATTCCAAAGTCTTCCAGGAAAAAAAGCTTCAATCCCAGAACACAGGATTTTGGAAAGGTGGAACTCAACATTCATTGAACTGGAAATAGTCACAACTCTTGCAGAGAGGAGAAAAAAATCTGCTTCAACAATACAAAATTGTCTCTACACACCACATTTTCACATTCTGAACTATTTGTCATCATTTGTAATGATGACACAGAAAGGATCAATTTTGCAAGCTGAATTGATGATAAAAGAATGCCAAAGCACATACAACCCGCTCATGCTATTTTCCTGATGGGTTATGTTTCTCAAGCAGCTGCTATGATTTTGGTGCTGCAAAGAGAGATATGCCATTTCAACTTCTAAGCCCAGCAGCTCCATTGCGTCCAGATATGGTCAGAAGCACACAGTGATTCATTCAAACAGAGAAAGCGTTTACTCATATGGCACCTTTTGTAGCAAGAAGTTGAGCGACTGCTTGATAATTTCCACTTCCACCTCCTGCAGTTCTTCATCGAGCACCTTCTGCGGCAAGCCCTGCACATATCACCTTCTCCTTATTCTCACTGATTTTTCTTCTTATCTGTCGCTCGCCGTGCCACTCTTGCCAACAAAAAATAACAAACGACAAACAAAGACGAGGGCAAGGAGTAGTGCCGCCCGCCCACGCGCTTGGTGCAAGACGGCAATCACCTGAGAATGGGCACGACAAAGGTCGAGAATTTTGTTGATGGTTGCGCCCAGTCGTGACGCCATGGTGACCCCTCTCTCCTAATCACCACGCACTACAAATCCAATCCTTCTACCACGCCACGCACTCTTCACAATACCCAAGCATTTTCAACGACAACAATTTTGCTGATGGTTGCGCCCCAGTCTTGACGCCATGGTTGATGACTCTCTTCTAATTACGATGCATTGAAAAATCTGATCCTTTCTACCACCACAATCTCCACAAACACCCAAGCTTTCTGAAGGAAAGGAGAATACTAAGAACCTCGCGTGTTTCCAAACCCTAGAAAGCGTCTCTCTCTCTCTCTCTCGCTCAGAGCGCCAAACCCTAACCCTAGCGTGATCGTGTTCTTCCTAAACATTAGGCAGAGCGCCAAATCGTAACCCTAGCGTTATCGTGTTTAGGGAGAGATGTGTGAGGGAGAAGAACAGAGAGATGGACAGGAATTGTTGTGAAGCAATTGCAAACACGCTGCAAAGGAAATTGAGCTTGATGGCAAGAACGCAAGGAACTTGGCATGGAATCTGCTTTCTACCAGGGTCTGCATCTCTCCCTCCCTAAACCCTAAACCAAAATTTACACGGAGCACAAGGAACTTTGTACAATGGTGCATTGGAGATGCAGCCAAAGGATTTGAGTTTTTTTTACTGGTCGTGTAGTCGGGTTGCAGTTGGATCCACAGGTCACATTCTGCTTGTGTCTACATTTACTTCCTGTTTTCTTTTGATGACCATTTTCTTTGGACTCTCTCTCTCTCTCTCTCTCTCTCTCTCTCTCTCTCGCCTGTGGTAGGCGGCGTGCAAAATGTTGAGAAACAAATGCCTGTTTGGTTTTGCTCTCCTTCGCACAGCCATGTAGGATGCATGATATTGTGAGAAGGTGGTTGTCTTATTTTTGTAATTTGCTACTGCAGCATTGGTGGTCTTCTGTGGGTATTTCAGCATCCTAAACCTTAGATTCTTTGATTGCTTTATCATGTTGCAGTGGCTCTGCATCGAATTCGCTGGCCCACTCCTCTTCCACTGCAGTGACTATATGTGGAATGACATGTTGCACCAAGAACACACTGCAGCAATTGAGCTGGAAATTGTCCTCCCGAAGCTTGTGTCAGGATGTTGTTCTGCACACAAAAGTCAGGGTTCCCAGAAAGAGAAACAGCAGTCTGGAGGTTGCTGCAATTGATGCAGCTCAATCATTTGACTATGAGTCCCTGCGTATGGAAGAACTGCAATCTGGAAACAAGTTGAAGATTGGCATTGTGGGTTTTGGAAACTTTGGACAGTTTCTTGCACAACGTATGATCAGTCAAGGGCACAAGGTGCTAGCCTACTCTCGCACTGATTATAAAGATGTTGCACACACTATGGGCGTCCCATTCTTCAGGTATGGTTCTAAATTCATAGGCACTGTTAGATGATATCTGAGCAATCTGAGCTCATTTGTGCAGATTCCAAGGTGGATGGTTCGGGGCAACTGTAAACCCTGCATGTAGTGAGTGGTGATCCAGCAAAGAATGTGCTGGAACATCTAAGGTACATTGGGGAGAAGTTGTGAGGAGCATGTTAAAGGCTACTCATTGTTACATTCATTGCCTTTTCTCCAAAGTGCTTAATGTAGGTCCAAATACCCACACAGCATAAAACTAAGTTGTTCTGCCTCTGTAATTCATGTACAGACTTAGCACTAACTCTCCACACACCATTTAAAATGGCAGGGATGCTGATGATTTCTGTGAGGAACATCCAGAAGTAGTCCTGCTCTGCACCTCCATTCTTTCAACAGAAGATGTGCTGAAGCTGCTACCGGTACAACGGCTGAAGCGCAACACCCTCTTTGTGGATGTCCTCTCTGTAAAGGAGTTCCCCCAAAAGCTTTTTCTCCAGGTGAGGAATATTCATGGGAACCTTTTGTAAGGGTTTCTTGGGACTTACCTCACCCAAAAGATCCATTCTTATTCCTTACACTCACAGTTACATCTTGTGGATTCATTAGTTCAACTGAAGGTTACACTGAATTTTTTTGTGGCTTGTTGAATTAATGGTTTTATCAGGTAGGAAGAAAATGAGTGGAGGTCATTCATGTCAGAGGTGGTCTAATTTTGTGAGGAAGTTTATACTAATTTGAAGTTTCTGTGTTTATGTACACTGGTATAATCTGTTTGCAGACACCGAAGCTAAGGAGCTGGTTGTCATGATGGCAGGTGTTGCCCCAAGAGTTTGACGTGCTCTGCACACACCCTATGTTTGGTCCAGAGAGTGGAAAATCAAGTTGGGTTGGCCTTCCTTTTGTTTATGACAAAGTGCGCATTGGTGGAGGCTCACGCTTGGAGCGGTGTGATAGATTTCTTAACATTTTTGGGAGTGAGGTATGAAGCTTCATTATGAGATCTAGTTAAAGGATGGGCAATAACTATTGATATTGGTGTCACCAAATAGTATGTGTTTGAAACAGGCAGAGCACATGTATATTAGACTCAATGATGGTGGGAGGTGCTTGTTTCTGGGACCCAGAACAATAGGAAACATCCATTCTGATTACAGATGCTTACAAAGGTTGGCACCAAGGCTAGTGTCTTAAGTTTGTGATGATATTCATCAGCATTCCTACTGAACAGGTTTGTCTTGTACTCAATGTGAACTCTAAAGATTGTTTAGCCTCACAATTTACCCTTCTTGTTAGAGGGTAAAGAATGAGGATAAACAATGTGGACAGAAGTTGATGACTCCTGGCTTAAATATCTTCAGATTCCAAATTCTTGAGTCTGCACATTCTGAGGATGTCAAGCTCTGGTTCAAAGGAATGAATGAAAGGCATTAAGGGCATCAATGCTTCTCGGACCTTCCATTGCTGGATATATGTACAAAATAGAAGTTCTTGAATGGAAGCTGAAGATTCTAGATATGGATCATTATTGAGGCATGTTTTCCTGTATGTGAGCAGGGTTGTCGCATGGTTGAGATGTCATGTGCTGAGCATGACAGGTATGCAGCTGGGAGCCAATTCATCACTCACACTGTTGGAAGGTTTGTATCATATACCCCATGAAATTTGGGAGTCTCATGACTGTCCATATGCTGCCAAATTTTTAGGGCCACATGGGTGCAATCAGGAGGGTTTTGGCAGAATATTGTGGATGAGAGTCATGGTTCAATCAATAATTGTTGTGCTTGGAGCAGACCATTTACTGCTTCTTCACCAGGAAGAGGACCCAAATGATGGGAGGAATTGGAAGGGAATAAACAAAGGAGGAATGATTGAAGAAGCTTTACACTGTCCTCTGGAAGCCACAATTTCAGATATTTAGTACCTTGTAGGAATAGAAGAATGAGTTAGAAATCCCTTCCAAACTTCCTTAGCATGAGCAATATCAGGTTTGTTAACAGTAGCCCTCAAGTCTGACCTATTTTGCATCTCATTTTCTTTCTTTCTTTTAGACAGAACATTTGCACCTGTTGTGACGATTCATATCTCACTGGTGTATTACTCACTATGTATATCCTTACAGGGTACTTGGCAAGTTGGCACTTGAATCGACTCCAATCAACACCAAGGGTTATGAGACTTTGTTGGGGCTGGTATGTTTCCCCTAACATTTGAAGTTGAATGAACACATCCAATTAGGTCATTTTTATGGTTGGAGGAAGATGCTAGAAAAGATGGAACTGTCATGCCAGTTATCATGGTTTTCAATTCTAGTAAGGTGCAAAGACGAAGAATGATGCACAAGGACAAAGCCTTGAAGGAGAGGGAGTGAAAAGCACATCCATGAAGCACCTGGCATTGAAGAAAGATCTGTTGTGAAAGATGATCCAATTACATATGTGATTAGATCATGGGACCATAGTAGTGGTTTTGTCAGGTTGACAGCTGAGAGGGTGCTCGTTTTGTGGAGCCCAAATGTGGCTTATGATATGTAGGGAAAATGGGTGACCAGGTGGAGAATACAAAAGGTGACAGCTTCGAACTCTACTATGGACTTTTTATGTACAATCAGAATGCTACAGAGGAGGTAACTTGGTGTACTCTCTGTCTCCTTGCAAGTTAGTTGGATATTTCCACCTTGGAGTTTTGTGCAATTTGTTTCACAATCTTCAGATGTCAGCATTTGCCTATTTGAGCTCCTGTGGTTGTTGGATACTGAATTCTCCAAAAAGACTAGAGACATCCAACATTGCCTGCTGCTTCCTTGTGACTCTAGAATTTACAGACAGTATATGGAGCAAATTCTATGATTCATAGGATAAAAGTAGTTGAAGAGGAATAGAACATCTACATACCTGCCCTTTTTTGTCTCCTGCAGACCCTGTGGGCAGTTGACAGTAGCTTTGTTGTAATGCACAAAATGAAGAATCTTTTTTTCTTAGGCACAGATCCTGTATGGTGTGCAGTTAGAGAGGCTGGAGCTTGCATTTGACTCTATCAAAAAGCAGCTGTTTGGTCGGCTTCATGATGTCTTGAGGCAGCAGCTATTTGAAGGTGTTGGTATGAAGGATAGAAAATCACTACCCAACATTGTTGAGGATGCAGCTCATAAGTCTACTGACTTTGCAACAGCAGCCAGCAATGTTGTTGCACATTCCAAGGCAACCCCTGATAGAAGTTCCAAGAGAAGTGGTGACAACAATGGTTCTTCTTGAGACTTAGCAAGAATTGGAAGAAGAGCCAGAGTTCCATGCTGTGTCATGTACCCAACAAGGTGTTGGTTAGAGTTGGAAATTTATGTAGGTCAACTTTTGCAAGAGCATGAAAAAGAGAGAAAGAGAAAGGAGGAAACCGCACCCAGCACTTGCAGGGCTGTGACATATCAGAGGTCAAGAGATGTTCTGTGGGTACCTGTCATATCCTGTGATTATTTGGTATCTGCTGAATGAGATGGTGGTTACACTGCTATGCTGTACCTAATGACTTAGTTATCCTTTACCCTCCATACATGCTTATTTGCTGTTGTTCAAACTCCTCAGTTCTTGTCTTGTTTAATCTGTTCTGAGTGCTGGGTTTTCTCTTGTTCCTGATATGTTCCTTATGTGTTAACAGATCTGACCCCTGTTTTATTTTGTTTCTTTGTTCGGTAGGGTCAGGTCTCCTCTTGTTTGAGATTATGTTTCTCAAATGTTGTCAGATCTGAAATCTATTTTGTTTTGTTTTCTCTGTACTATAGTGTCGGTTCTTCTCTGTTTCCTGATATGTTGCTTCTATGTTGTCAGATCTGAAATCTTTCCTGTTGTGTTTTCTCTGCTTTTGGGACTGGGTCCTTTTTAGTGATATGTTACTTATATGTTATCAGATCGAAAATCTCAATAACCTTATGTCTCATAGAAGAATCACTAATAAGTACTATGGCTATGTCATTGAATTCCCATTATGTACGTTTGCACGAAAGAAGTCTGAACTTTAAATATTTCACTTGTAAGAGCATCTCTACTATCAGACGAGATAACATGTTTTGGATGAAGAACAGTAACAATTATGTCAGTTTGGGACAGTACAATGGTTTTCGGTTAACATTTGTGGCATATGATGCTTTAGCTGGCATAAGGCATTGCATAGTAACACCTGTTTGTTGATTGGTGAGATTGAATGATTGGTTCAAGTGACTTGCTGTTAATGGTCTCCCCGCCTTTTACAATCCCAGTGTTTATGGAAGTATCTGGAATCGGAGGTTTTGTAAATTTAGAGAACCATCCTCAAACCCATACCACAGGTTCTATGAAATCAAAATTAAAACAGAAAACCGAAACAGAAGGTTCCCTTTCAAAATTAAGATCCAAACAACACTACTTCAAACAATCTTTAATTCTTGCTCTCTAAATGTATTGCACAACAATCAATGAATATGGTTTTTGGACAATCAAATGTTTCATCATAAACTTTCTCCATCCATTTATGGATAGCCATGTTCACTCTAGTTTTGATCATCCAATCATCACTTTTGAACTACCCAACAAAAGTTTGTTGTCACTTTGTTGCCATGTGGACAAAACTTCGAACAATTTTTTAAATTTGTTGCCAATAAATGTTATGTTTACCTTGAGATGTTCATTCCCTACTAGTTCGTTAAAAAAAAATTGGAAGCAAAGAGGCATTTTCATGGTTTGTGTTTACAATAGGCTATCCATTTATGAGCTTCAAATTGTAAAATTGAATATATAGATCATAAAGTTGATGAAGACTATAGTGTAGATATTTTTGAAATGATTGTTGGCACAAATGAACCATTCAAAGAATTGGTTGATAGGAAGTTGTTGGATTTTAAAAGATTTCTAGTGGATGTTAAATAGATTAAGGGCCTTTTCAATGGTGACAAAAACATGAATCCATGTTCCCCATTATTGGTTTTTTTGCTCAATAGATATTGAAAATTATTACATTATAAATAGAGATTGAAAAAACTTTTTCTTTAGTCAAGCTATTCACCAAACTTAGGAACTATTGCTTACAATCAGAAAACTTGAAAATTTTAATATTTGTTAGCAAGAATTGACCTAATAACCTAAGAGTTGGTTGGAAATCTTTTTGTAATCTAATAAAGTTTATTGAATGAATGAACATTTATAAAAAGAATTAGAAAGATTTAAAGGTGAAGGTAAATTTGAATGAGATGAAGTTTGAAATTATTATTGTTTGAATTTATGCATTTTCATCATGCTTTTGCAAATAATTTTTTAATTAATAAAATTAATGAAAATATTTTTGACAAATGGGTTGTGAGAACCATTTTTGAAAATTATTGGTTCAAATATTTATGAAAATCGCCTCAACTAAAACCAATTGGATTATTTTTTTCAAAGTTTTAAAACATTGAATGGTTTTTTTTTAAGCTCTTTTTATTTGAAAACTTAATAGATTTTTTAAAACAATCCTAAAACCTTAAATTGATGATTTTCACAAAAAAATAAAAATCACCCAACAATAGTCTATACACATTTTGGTATTGCCCATTACACACTTTGAATCATGTTACACATTTTGGATATGTAATAGATGTTACATGCCCAAAATGTGCATAACAAGACCCAAAGTATGTCATGGACAACACCAAAATGTGTTTAGTGCCATCCATTTTTTCTTCAAAAAAGATGAATGATGCCAAGGGCAATAATTAAAAAGAAAAGCAAGCAATACAAAAGCATTACTACAATAAGGACCTAGGGCTTATTTAACATCTTCCTAAGGAGTGGGCGTGAGAACCTTCCCTTGTCCTATGCCTAATGATCTATTCATATTTAAGTTCAAGATAATGCTTACCTTGTGTTGTAAATTGATAAAGCCCATTGGTGTGGAGCTTTTCAAAATGAGGGGTTGGACTTGGTTATTGCCTCCTCCTAAGCCCCTTATTTTGGGAATGTTTCCATCCTTGAGATTACATTACAACTCATTGTTTTTATTTGGCCACATGGTTGTAAAAATTGGATTGTTTTTCCACTCTACCAAAAAAATAAATAATTGCTTATCTTAAACTTTTTATTGGAGACACCCATGGGAGTTGATTAGAAAACACATTAAAATTGGAACTTAAGATGGGTTTGAACTAGTGTTGGCCAATTATTGAAAAACAACCCAAGTAGCAATTAGGGTCTAGGTATCATATAACCTACTTACTAGTTCCATTTCCAAAAAATACACAACCAATACTGACCTAGCTTAATATTAAGATTTTAAATGTCGCAACCCCACTAGAAGGAAGAGTGTGAGGATGACACTCACACTCCCGAAACGGGGACTTGGGGAGTCCTCCGGGACTCCCAAAACTTCAGAGCTCGATTATAGGGGTCAAAACACCTTGCCTTGATACGTTCTTCATATCATTGGAAAGTTATCAAAGTGTAGTGTAGATGTCAAAAATGGCCTCACATGAACCATTTGGACATCTACAGCACAAGTTATAGCAAAAAAAAAAGGGTCAGGAGTCAAACTGACAGTTTGACTCTCGACCACTAAAAGTCGAGAATCAACCCGATCCCGGTGTGTGCAGGTGGAGTGCGACACATTATTGGAAAGCTCTCAAGGAGAATTACAAGTTTGCTTTAGACCTCATCCCAATCGGAGGTCTGAGCAAAGAGTTACGAACTCACAAAATCCCGGGAGTCTAAATCGAGACAGTTTCGGGATTCGTCCCGGAACAAAAAGCTATTCAGATGTAGGTGCCGCGGAGTAACGCAAAGAATACTATATGGGGGAAAGTAGTGGCTTCCCCCGAATCCGAGCCGTGGTGAGTCTTGTGAGTCCAGGGTTGCCCGTGGCTTGTTTTAGCACCAAAGGTGCTCCAGAATGTGAGCTAACCAACTTGTTGGTTGGTTTTGATGGAGGTTCGAGTAAGTAACTAAAGTTTGTCATTCTTCTTAATCCCATCCCAAAGCTTCAGAACGCCCCTCTGCCCCTTCTAGTGCTGAGAGTTGGAAACGTGCCCTCAAATCCGCACAATTCCGTTGTTTTAGAAACCAAGGCCCATCTTGCGTCAACTTGGGACTTGGGAGTGTGTCATTAAATGCCTTACAAATATCTTATTGGCATGGTATTAATTTTTTTTTAAATCAATACCCCATTGATACCTTGATGGGGACTTGTCATTCTTATTTATGTTAGTTTTTTTTCATCCATTTTTTCATCCAAGCACATTTGTCCATTTAAGGTTTCATTTTTTGTTGTATACCAAAAACCCCAAACCATAAGTCCCTCTCTCATGTGTTACTTTCAACTTTGCATTTGGCAACATTTTTCTACTAATTATGGGATGGATTGTTATGTTTGATTACAATAACTACTAAACACAACAATTGGTCCCAACAACTATAATGGTCATTTGTGAGATTTTTGAATGTTATTGTGAATATTGAGGACAAATATCGAGATGTTGTTGGGGGTCCACGATGGCAATTTTATTTTCAATTTGCAATAATTGAATTCATGCACCCATAAGTAAGTACTTCTCCCCCCTTTATTGTGTTTTGCTTGTGTTCATTATTGTTGTTGTTTTTTTGTTTTATTTGGTGTCGTCTTTCATGTGTATGGGACTAGATGTGTAATGTTGAAATTATGTTGCATAACAAACTTGCATGAATTGTTTTAGGGTTTCAATTTTGAATTGTGAAATCAAAAGTTCGTTAAAGGAAAACTTTTATAATTCATCGGTGTTAGTTTGTAAACCAAAATCTAGAGATTTGTTTTTTTTTCCATTATAAATCAAAATCCAAATGGTAGATTTGATTGAAACATTTTCCTTCAATGTGCATATCCACAAGGGTTTTGATTGTGATGATGTTCATTTGGAATTAGGAAATTTATTTGAGTTTTGGTTGGGTTTATTTTTGTTGTAGAAAGTCAATGGTAGAGGCATTTGGTCATGCATCAAAATCTCTGAGTTGTGTTTCCAAACCACAAGCAAGTGGTTCAACATGTCATCCTTTCATTAGTGTTAAGACCATGGAATAATACGTAATTCTCGCTTTGGATTCATGTGATCAAAAAAACCTCTTTTGATTTATGGATGTCTAGATTTAGACATGACACCTTTATTTTGATTAATTTCATAAATTCAATGGGGGTGCCTTACCATGTGGCAATGGGACCTTTTGAAGCCACAAATACATTTTGAGTTGCAATGGTAGTGCATGTCAAGGATCTCTTATCATTGTACAATTTACTAGATAAACTAATTACCTATGTGAAGGATGAGGGTGGCAATCTATCCATCCATGCACAAGCTCTTACTTTAGTTGTTAATTGTGGTCCTCTAGGACTTGTAGTTCCTTGGAAGGGATCATGTTTGCCATGCTTTTAGCAAATTATGCCAATATGCTTGTAATGATATTAAAATTTATGTTGGTTTTAAGGAGGTTAGTTTAAAAGCCATTCAATTTACATTTTTTTGAAAACGTGGACTAAAAAGTTTGGCAAAAGATGCAATGAATGCCATAAGGCATGTTTTGATGTTGGGTTTTCCCATCAAAAACTAAAACCTTCGATGAAACCTAGTTTTGCTACTAAGGTGATTACATTTTAGGAAACCCTAGAATTGTGATGCCATCAATTTATGTTATGGGAGGCAAGAAATTCAATAATTACAAGGTCATGTGCTAGATGCACACACATGGGTAATTTGTAAAATGGTTGTTGAAACTATGCTTACTATTGTGAATCAATGTATTTTCAATCAAACCCAAGGATATTGGTTATTTACTAATGCCTTAAATGTTGGCCTTTCAATCAATTTGTGTATACAAAGTTAAATTCAACAATTTGAGATTTTGATATGAATTGGGGGCATTTCAAATGCGTATGATGGTATAAATTTAAGTTGTATTGCACTACAAGAAAACATGATTTTTCAAAATTTCGACTTGACTAAAATGTCCACATTGACCAAGGGGGATGGTCATTTTGACTAATGGCCTAGGGCATGAAAGATACAAGTTACTTTTGATTAAAACATTTGATTAAAATGACCTTTTTGACCATGCAACAAACTAAACATCTAGTAAAAAGGCCAAAAGTCCATCAAGATGACCAAGGTTTAGTCAAATTGACCATACTCAATGGCCATTGTGATTTATAATTAATCGAATTGGCCATTCTAATTTGGCATTTAGTCAAATCAACTATACTAATTTGACTAC
>Ga0209208_10002960_pt1 | contig 24455 bp, 17 predicted proteins | sample S1TSphfallax_3_FD_187694 | JGI IMG/M metagenome (GOLD analysis project Ga0209208, IMG submission 187694) | Host-associated microbial communities from peat moss isolated from Minnesota, USA - S1T2_Fd - Sphagnum fallax MG (SPAdes) (version 2) | ecosystem: Host-associated > Plants > Peat moss >...
TGGAGCATGGGAAATGGCAACCCTCTTTTCCCATTATCATTTAATCCTTCATAAAATTACATCAATTTATTGCCCCATGACAATTTGTTATTTCCTATAAACTCTTTGTGAAAGTACATTTAGCAGGACATTTTGCACACCGTGAAGCCCAAAACTTAGAATTTGTTTAGTTATCCACAAATCATGCCTACTCTTGAGGTGGTCGGCATCTTACACCTTTCAAAAGATTTAAATTATCCCCTAGTAAGTGTAAGCACTGTGCATCCATGCCTAAATGGATGGTCACTTCATGATCCATGCATTCATCGTCACCTCATTGTTTATGAAAATGCTTGATGACACATGAATGCCTAGGGGGAGGGAACCCCTGAAATGCAAGTCGAAGCTTTAGCTATGCCTCACCCAAGTTCATTATTTTGAGAACCTGGAGTTATCCTCACACTTAAAGATTTTTCCTCATCACATTTTAATTAGTTAATGAAAAATGAACTCATGGATGTGATGTGATGACTAACCAAAGGAGCACCAACAGCGGTTGATAACTACCAGACATGTGGTGTGTGTCTAGGTGGGGTCATTGATTAAGTATTTGAAAGCTCTTGATGCACAGTGTATCAGTTCAGTGCAGCATTAAGTGATAACACTGTGAGACTTTATGATCAATTTTTAGAACACTGTTGACATAATCAAAGGACAATTTGGGTTCCTTCAGTTGAGCTTAGTGGTCATAATTATTGAGCTCATGTCCAAGTTACTCTCATAAGTGTTTTTTTTTTTTTTTTTGGGTTAGTTATGTCTTGTAGAATTGTTAGACACCATCCCACACAAGATTTGACCACGATTGGCAGAAAGTAAAAGCTGCCTCCAAACCAGTATGTTTTCTTTTCGATTTTTCACTAGCTTGTGAATAGTTTCTTCAAAAAATTTAAAAGTTAGCGACTTCTAACATTTTTTATTGCAAAATGTTGAAATTTATTGTAAAGCAATCACCAGATTTTACATCAAATTTCAATTTACTTTTGTGGGGAATTTTTGTATAATGGCTTTTGGTGCTTGCAAACAGTGAAAAATTCATTTGAAAACGATGTTTTTGAGAGGTTTTTGCCATTTTTGAAGAGAATATGAAATTTCACTAAAAAACATCAACGAAATTATGACAGTTCTTAGTGTTGGGCTACTTTTTTTAATAGTTTGGACAGTTTTCTACAAACTTTTTGCAAATCAATGGCCTAATGATGCTCCATAAAGAATCTGAGAAAACTTTAAAACACTGGTTCCAAATTCCTCCAATAAGTGTCAAAAATATACAAGCCTTCACAAGGATGCTTTAAACATTTTTAACATCCACATTTTCTTTAAAAGCCACAATTATCTTATGGATGATGGCAACTCATGCAACATTACAAAATGAGGGGAAAGAAAAACACCATCTGCTACTAAAAATGGTGTTACAGTGCGAAAAAGTTCAATTTTCTTAAAACAGAGAAGTCATGAGTCATTACAAAATAGTCCTTATTATTTTTTGAGATTAAAAATTTCCAAAATTTCAGCAAAAAAAGAACAGCAGCACTCATGAGGAAAATCACCACAAAAAAAGGTAAACAAGCATCCACTACTGCCTTATGGTAAGAGAAAGGGGAGCCAGGTGCCATGATCATAACCCATGTGATTTGTTCCTAGGTTATACAAGTTTTAACCAGCAATTTTGCTTTTTGAAACCAAATAAATTAGATTCATGCAGTAGACCTTGACATAACCATAAAATATACAACTTGTATCTGAAATACATAACATATACGCTTAAATGGATTGATGTGTAATGTATTGTATCCTAATTTTTTTTGTTATGGATTATTATGGATACTTATACTTGTTTCTTGCATTCTTTCCTAGATTTTCTGACTATTGTTAACTTATGAGTGCATGTTTCTTTCTCATTTCCTTTGCTATCTCTCATAAGGGTTTTCATTTATGATGGTCCAAAAAGAATCACTTCACCACAATCACCTAGTTAGGGGAACAAACCCCATCCCAATTACGTTACCCTACACAGATTTGTTGCCAAAGGCCTCTATTGTGGCACATCTTCAAGGGGGGTTGTAACCCTAATCACTACAATTCTGTGATTTTCAATTGCAGAGTTGGAATACAAGTATGGCAGATTCACATATTTAGGGCCACTAGTTACGGGGATGGGAAAGCAAAAGCTCCTTCCATGGTAGTAAGGAATTGACATTATACTTGATTTCTGTTCCATTTCTCATTGGCAGAACTGTCCAGTCAAACTGTGGGAGTACACAAGCATACCCAGTTTTCTTTCAAGGGTTCATGATAAGCACCTTTGCAGTTTTTGTAGTAATCTAGTTGCATGCAGCTTCCACTGCAAGGCTCTTTGGCGTGCCTGGGCATGGATCTTTGCCAAACAGCCTGTTTGACACATGCACTTCACATCCTTGATTTCCAACACAGACCTGCACAAGAAGTGGTAAGAGACAACCATTGGTTAGATTCTTCCAAGGCTGCAGGCAAGACATTGCATCAGTTTGTGATGCTCTCTTCTACCTCCATAGCCAGTCAATTCATAGAAAGAGAACTATGAACTTGTTTAATGGATCCATAAAAGATGAGCTCAATGTAAGCATGTGATAAAAGTTGGGAACATTTGCAGTGAGGCAAAGTTGAATTGAGGTTTCCTCGGAGACCAGTTGTCTTTGTCCCCTTGGTGGTTGACACTCCACTGCATACTTACTTTGACTCCTTGCCTTAGTAGTAATGGGCAAAAGAGCTCACTATTGGTACTGAGTTCTTCTGCCTGCCTGTGTTTGAACATACCTACCTTATTCAGTAAGTTGTATGATGTGTCAGCATGGCAAGAGCCCTTGAGAAAGTTGCCACATTCACCATAGGGGTTTCCAAAGCTTGCAAATGTGATTGTGGCTATCTGTTGTCCGGTGGTGCATTCCAGCCGAAGGGTAGCGTTGTCAGAGACAGTGCTATTTTCTTGGACAAACGACCTGAAATCGAGAGGGTGAAATTCTGAGATGTGGGAACACAGTACATGAGCTGATTGTGTTGCAATGGATACCGTCTCTGGGTTTCCACCCTTTTCTTCAAACAGCACCAATGAGTTGCCAGCAGGAAGCAGCCATTGTCGAGGCACATGATACCTGCCCCATCACTACTGTTAGTTTAGAGAAGCAATGTACTAAAAAAGTTACCTGATCTAAATTTCCTACTGTTCTGCTATGAATTCAAGGAACACAACATCCTGCTTTCACTGGTGTTTTTCCTAGTCTATTTGGAGGTAAGGATCCCAAGCTACAGCACATCCGGTGTGCATCAGAAATGGGACAAGGTCACACTGTCATTATCTCAGGGTCACTTGATCAAATGAGCAACTCTCCCCCAAAACTTTGCTAGCTGCTCAACATACAAAGGCTCTGAGCTAATCTTACTGGTTCCACTTGATATGAACTCATCATGGACCTAGCAGAATGATGTATAATGTTTGATCAGGTCCTACAGCCTTCCAAACCTTGCAGGGGGGGATGTCCTAGAGATCAGCCCTGGAGATGATAGGCATGAAATCAATGAGCATTCGGTGTAATAGTAGGAGAAATGCAACCAACCATTGTTGTGAAGGCTGACTGCATTGGGAAAGACATTTGGATTCAGTATATACACCCCTATAGTCACAAATAGATGGGCAGTTATCTTGTTGGGAGATGAGTGATGGCCAATAGCGGCCTAGGTTGAACCCATTCACCCACAGCTGACCCTTCCCCATCTTATCTAGGTTGAGTGCAACTGGGTTACTCCCATTTGGTGCATCAAACAATGTCTGCATAAATCAACATGCACAATCATTGTTTTAGAGCCTTGATGAAATTGTCTTTGGAATTGGATTGCAATTGATATGTGGACCTTATGGTTGCATTGTAGGAGATTTCAAACCTGATACCAAACAAGGGGCTGATAAGTGATTAGATTGTCTCTGGATGTCCAGTTCACAGCATGCACTCCATTTGCTGAGTAAAGGTGCAAAGCCTCTCCTTCAAGTCCCACCTGAACTCTTGCAACAACTTGCCTTTCATCATCAACACTCACTTTAAGACACATGCGCTAGATGTCTCTCTAGTTGGCAAGTGAAAGTTTGTAGCTCCTATTAAGTCCAAAGGATGCATATTGTAGTCATTAGGTTAGAGAGATACCAAGAGAAATCAGACCTCTGGACCCAGATGACTATGTTGGGCTAATAACAGAAATTCATGCCACTCTTTCTTAATTGGATGTTGCTCACATTGCCCTATGACAGAATGTTTAGTGCAAGTCACAGAGGTAACAGTACCTGGTAGGTCCACAGTTGCTGTGTTAAATCTCTAACTCCTGATGGAAGGCCTTCCAAGGTGACTGCATTAAGAATGCCTGCTTGCTCTTGCTCCAAAAAAGCCCCAGAATCCTTCCCAGTCACACTCCACTATTAGTCTTACTGCTGCTGAAGAAATTAAAAGTTGCAACTGAGATTGTATCATTTTGCATATATCTGTGGCATATGGGGTGACTGAATTGCTTGTCTACCTAATTGGGATCCTCTCTGCATCTCATGATCATTCAAATTGAAATGCTGTGAAAATTCCTAGCTGCAAAGTTCACATACCTGTAAACCTGTTGTCATGGAGAGAAACACAATGTCATTGGTCCCAGCCATCAAGGTCACTGTTTGGTTTATCTGGGTCCCATGGCCTGTCACACTCCCTAGCATGGTGCAGAATTCATGCGTGTCAGCTCAGGACTTTCAGAAAAGAATTGACAGGCTTATCAAGGCATAGTTTTTGTGTCAACCTTCCAGCAGGCCATTTACAAAGATGTGGGCAGCATCTCGCACATATTGTAGAACCAGTGTTGCCTCCACTCTTCCCTGGTGCACATCAGCCTCAGCAACCTGTAAACTGCCACCACATCATCCACTATCAACGATCTACTCCTTCACTTCTGAAAGTGAAACATAACTAATCCAAACATATACATGATAGCTGAAGTTGGCTGAGGCCAGAAACAAGCTTTGCAAGAGCTGGATTCCAGGAGGTATAATCTTGTGATGGTATGTTCACTAACCTGGTGCTGTACCACAAGTAGTCTGTGAAGTCCTTGGTGGTGGAAGTCTGTTCAAGCAAACCGTGTACACTGAAGATATTTCCACCCCATTTTCCCAGAGGTTCATGGTATGACTGCCAGCTACGTCCGACAGGTGAGGGACTTTGCATTCTCAACAAGACTGTTTGAGTGCCTACCTATTGAGCAAGTCACAGTCAGTTGCTCACAACGCGACTTCAAAATCCTCTGCCTGAAGGCATGGGTTGCAGTTATATCATATAGCAACTGCTCAGCTTGGCAAACAGGATTTTTTTTCCTGACTAAGTTGATTTATTTCATGGTTAGAGTAATGCATTGTTCACTGGTTAGAATGTATCAGTGCTCAGTACACATCAATAACTTTCTGAACAGAATATAACTTTCAGGGATAAGGGGATTGAAAGTGTTAGGTTGTGTACCTTGGCTGTGTTAAAAGCAACAGAGTTGCAATCAGGCAGAATACTAACAGACCAGGCTGGCAATTGGTAGGCTTGCCCCTGGAATTGAACAGTGGCTGCAGAAGTGTTATCCCAGTTGGCCAGAAATGCAGCACATAAGCCTATAGAGCTGTTGTATACATGTGCCTACACAACAACCCAAACCAATGTATTTCTGTATTACTAGATTTGGAAACCAGAAGAAAATAACATCCATGTGAAGCTCTCATGTATTAAGTGCCTTCCTTGGCTTGTCCATTTATGCTGCCAAGTTGCCTTTCTTGATGGTGTTCTAACAAAGAAAAAATCATGTGATTTGGAGAGTGGGACCTCTTGGTTGGGGCCCAGCCTAAGACTTGGGGGAACATCATCCACAGCAGCTAGAGCTGGCTCACATAACTTAAGAGCTGCATGCAAGTCCTTTAAGTGCCCCCACTTCGGTTGCCTCTCTTGTCCTGTGCCCACATTATGCCCAAGCATCTGGAAGTCAGTCATTAGCTCTTGTTTTGGAGAATATTTCTTATTTTTCCGTGGTGGTGTTATATAGTATATGAGAGAGACAAAGAGGAAACACACACACACAACATACCATATTCATCAAGGGGGGCATTATAGTCATAGCTTGTAGTAATATCCTCATCAGATGTTCTCCCAAAGTTTGTGCCTCCGTGGTACTGCACAGATCATCAAACATGAACTCTTAGCTTCAAGAGTTTGTCCACCATATTCACAAGTGCTACTGGCTGTCCAAGACCATCCAAGATGACCCCAAGCTTCAACTCCTCTCTGCAATCTGTTGATGTCCAATTTGAATTTCATGTTTCTATTTGGATTAGCCTCCCATCAGTGCAGATTGTGGTTTACCATGTAGTAATTTTGGAAGCTACCTCCTCGTTCAAAAAAGCGGGCAACAGCAAATGCTATATCCTGCACTGGCCTGCTAGGAAGTGCTTCTCCCCATGTATGGAACCTGCAGCATGCCACAGTTCAGCCTAAAGAAACCCAGGCAAGAGCATCTGCCATAATCTTATGTATGCTTTCACAAAGCTCACTGGGACATATTTTAAGTTTTCTGACTCTAGAAGGAAACAGATTGTAATGTGATTAATAGTGTTGAGGTTCTAGAAGATTCCATTTCCAAGATTTCTTTTAGCAGCCAGTTCATGGGGCAGAGAATGCTTACCAACCACTCCAATTTTCAGTCCACATGGTGGGTTTATCAGCTGCATTGGGCTTCCAGCCATCACAGTAGAACCCATTGCAGGTATTGATCTACTTATCCACAGGCAGCACAACAAATATCAAGGACTTCCTTCAGTGAAATATGGAAACTAACAAATGTCAACAGCCAGATCCAATGCAGGTATACTCTGGCTCCAGTTAGTTTATATCATGTTTTTGGAAGTGGAAGACAGAGATACAGGGGTATGATGTACAATGAAGGAAGGGGCATCAGATTGTTGGCACATGATCCAAGGGACACCAGTGTTGAGACTCTCTGCCATGCTGGCAGCCCACCTCATATACCTCTTTCCAGCCTCTCCATAGGCAGCATCAATGTTTCCATACTCATTCTCAATCTGTGCAGGGAAGTCCAAAATTTCCACCCAAACTTAAGTATCCAGCTCTATGAACTTGTGGCATTCATCAAAATTGCTGAATCTCCTCTCTACCTCCCTCTGTCAAACTCTCGTCTCACAAGTCTGATCCCTTCAAACTTAAATTTCCAAGCAAAGGGGGTATTGGACTTGTTTGTGACCTGAGCTAAGATGATAGGGCCTCCCTGCTGAGCAAAGAGCTCATGCTGTTTCATGAGTGATACAACTACAGAAACAAAGCTCTGCATTTCAGCCTGCAAGAACCACACACCTTGACTTCACTGAGGTTCATTAGTCTTGTAACCATGTTTTTGTACAGGCACTGATTATCAAGAGGATGGAAAGGTAATTAAGCTACAATCTGGGCTGCTAAAATTTCAACAAAAATAAAATGGCAATCCAAAATTGTGAAGAAATCTGCTGATGTCTGAAAGGAATGTGTGTTGCATGATTGAAGGCAGACCTTGAAGGGCTCATTGTCTGTTCGAAACTCAATACCAGGAACATCTCGCAGCCAGACTGGGAGTCCCCTGCATGCTTCAAAACACCAACCATCACCAAAAAATCACTGTTTTACACTAAAAAAGATTTCATAAATTCTGATAATGTACTACTGCAATCACATTGTCTCTTAGATGCGGGCTTCTGCCTTCTTGGGTCCTTCTTAGGTGATGTTCAGACAAATGTCATCAAGATACTCAAAGCTGCCTGCAGCACCCTGTAACCTCACCTTGACACACACACAGCATTTGTGCTTGTGCTTCCAAATGCAGACACATTACCTTCACAATTCACAACAATCTTCACATTCTTGCCACTGGTAGAACCTCCCTCAATGCAGAACAGATCTAGAGGCATGGAGGTGCAATTCTGATCTCCAAACTGAACAAGTCCTAAACCTCAGACATGATGAAATTGTTCCTTTGGAGAGAAACATACAGACACAGATTATCAGTATGCAGCAACTAGAGTTCTGCAGCATAGTTCAAGTGCTCAAGATGTCCGCACTCCATGGTAATTGTAATGTCGGTGAGAAACTTGCAGACCCGGGGCACACTTGTTATGTAAGATTAGTGGTACACAAGCGGTGATGGTAGCTGGTTTCGTAAAGAATTCACACTTACAAAATCACAAGGCAGGGGATACATGAGTGACTCTATTCAAGACTCAAATACGTACCCTGAATTCCACTCCGCGCACACATAAGGACCGATCCGCAGATTGAGAAACAGACCGGCTTCATGCACCAGCTGCACAAACCTTGGCAAATCGTACCTCCCCGCAAAATCATACTGCAATCCCCACCATACCCTCTTTACGTTCAAGACCTTCGTAATTAGCGTTTCTTCTGCTTAGTTCTATTGACTCCTGACATTGATCTTTAACAGCACGACCAGCGGCAGCAGTTTCAGGCACGCAATTCCTACACTCTAACCATTTTCAGGAAAAAAGTTTCCAGAGCATTAGACTTATACAGGTAACAGACACTCATCAAATGCAGTTGCTATGTATAAGTCTGTGCAGGTGGTGGAAGAAGAAGAAGAAGAAGAAGAGCTCTTAACCGATCGCCTCGTCGGCTCGTGAACATCCCAAAACACATACGTCTGTATAACATCGAGTCCGCCTTTCTTTGCCTTCGCGATCAGGTCTGGCCACATCTGCAGAGAAATTTTAAAAACACAATATAGATTACTAAATTTTGTAAGCAAAAATCTCCTGCAGTGCAAATCATTATAAATCTTCGGACAACAATCAGAAATCTCAGTATCACGTGCATCAATCGATATCCCGTAACTCCCGGTGGCTTCTTATCGTACGATTTTCGGTCTGTTTCATGCAGAATAAACAAAAGGATTCACGAGTGCTCCAGGACTTAGGAAGATGTTAAGCCGCGAGTTCTGATAATTTCACCGTCATCGGGACAACTAGAAATAGCAATCATACCTTCCGTCAAAGACGAACCACAAGAAAATCATTACGAGGATTCGTTTTCTCATAGAAGATCATCGAAATCAAGCATCTCGAGAAATGCACACAGAGAGATGATCTTAACACAGAAAAGCGCATATTACACACGCGGACACAGACATACATTCACGATGCATCGTAATAGAAGGTAACTAAAATGCAAAACAGACAAATAGAAAGACATGAGAGAACGTGAATAAATTTTTTACCTGGGGAGTGCTGCGCGGGTAATGAATGGAGCCAGAGATCAGGAATCGACGCTGGCCATCAAGAAGCAAAGCTCTGTGATCGTACGAGACATTCAACGCACTAACTTCTCCGATGCAACACCCAACTAACAACAACAACAACAAGAGCTTGAGCTTCTCTATCATCATCATCATCAACACCAACACTACTGGCCAAGCCCGCGCCACTTGAAATCAATTCCACAACAACGAACAACAACAACAGACTCAAATGAAACAAACTCGGCAACAACAACGACGAACTCCATCAAACAAACTCAGCAGGAGCAGCGACAACAGCGACAACTACAAAACTCCATCGGACAAACTCAGCGGCAATAACAACAACAAAGGGTTTAATTATGTGAAGTATGTTTAATTAGTGTTGGTTTAATGGGTACTAATCAGTGTCTTGTTTTTTTGTGGTTTTTTTCAATTTTGTGATGTTGCTAAAGTGGCGGTCATCCATAAGTATATTTAGTCAACTTTAGTATTTTAAAAAAAATTAAAGAGAAAATTTGACAAAATATTCTTTTTATAAAATATTTTTCATAAAATGGCTAAAATTCACCACCAAAAAACAGCCACCAGTACTAATAATTATGTAAAGTCCAGTATTTTATTTTGAGCTCTAACTTAATAGTGTGGGGTAAGAAGGCCCAAGGGTTGTTGTGGAATTAACCACCCCTGAGGTGGGAGCCGAGGGCGGTTATTTCAGGAATAGCCCATCTCCAAGGGCCTTACATGGCATAAAAACCAAGCCTCACTTTCTTTTTTTTTCTTTTTTTTCCTGTGATACCTGGCTATGGCTTCACAGACTTTTGAGCCTCTCCAAACAAGGGCTACTACCCCAGGGGGTTGCTGAGCCCACATGCATGGGGGTGCCAATTTGTGAGCCTTGTGATTGGGTCTTTTGACCATTTTGTGGAAAATAAGATCAGGGCAAAAATAAAATAAAACCGGGCATTCCACTTTTCAAAAGACCTTACCCTTTTGCAAATGAAAAGTTTTGCTTGACAACATGCCCTCCCCATAAACTAGAAACTTTCTGCCATTGCTTTTCATGGACTACGGAAATCACGCTCAAAATGCAAAGGACACCTTTTCAAAGTGCTTCATGTGATACTAAAATTCTATTTTTATTTGGAGTTAAGGCCGAGGCTGAACCCAACTCAATTCATCGTATTGGTCAAGTTAATTATTTTTGGGTGCTTTTACACTGTTGATTCAAGGCCCAAAATCAAATATAATATTTTTAATATGTCACTTTTTGGTCCACCACAGCCCCAAGTGCATCCAAGGCTCGACCTAGACTCTATTCCCTTGTTCCCACTAAACTCAGTTCCAACAATCTAAAACCTTAAACATTATGCAATATTGTCATAACCTAACAAGTTCGGCATTTAATAACAATGAGAAAATATATTCATGAAATTTTTGAGAAATAATTAAGATGTAATTAACAAGTAAAAATTGAACCTCAATAATATTTTAATGGTTATGGTGGAATCTTAAGAGAAAACATATTAAATATTCGAAATCAAAGTGGTGATTAGCCAGGTTGCTATGGTAATTAGCTAACAAGGTTAATAGATATTTTTCAACTAAACCATGTCACTCTCTCGAGAAGAGGCTGGCTAATTCAGCAAATGGTTTTTTTGGGGGAAAAAAGACGAACAAAAATCGCCATATCTGGAGGAAAAAAACCTAGAATTCGCCAGATTTCGACAGTGTGTTCCTGTACGTCGTCAGAACTAGGCAGGATTCCCAAAAACAATTCTAATTGTCCACTAAGGACAGTCGCCATTTACATTTATTTCTAATTAATGCTAAAGATCCTAGCTAGTACACCTACTTGAGGAATTTGAAAAAAAAAAACCTCCTCTAGACGCTCCATTTGTTGGCCTTGCCTACCAAGGCGAGGATGTTGTGTTCAGATCCATTATATGGAGTATGATAACTTAAGTGATTTTGGTCCCTAGGTAATAGGTCTATTTTTTATATGAGAGTTCTTGAAAGATGATATTTTGGCTTGTGTTGAAACTTGAGATTAGTTCTAGAGTTGTAATATCTCCAAGGATTTTGGTTTCTTTTAGAGGATTTTTTGAAGATTATATTCTTGCATTGTGAAATAGAATATTTGAGTTTTCATAATTCTTCTTTTTGCCTTAAGATACTTTTTAATGTAAATGGCAAGGCCACAGTGTGACACACCCCTTGTTTTTGTTTCGATAATGAAGGAGACAACTAAGACCACTATAATCAGTATGTTATAATGTTTATGAATCATAAGTTGATGTAGTGTACAACAACTACAATAGTAATAACATGTCTTGAGAATCATTGCAAGAGTGTCGCGTCTTTCTCTATGCACGGAATGTTCATTTTGAGGTTGAGTTTGAAAGTCGGAGGGAACCAAAAAAAAAACAAACAAAACATAATGGGTTGGAGGCTTTCCTGGCTCTCTTTTTGTTGGGCATGTATAGGGAAGGGAGAACCAAAGTAGGTGTTTTCTTTCCATTCAAAAATAAATAAAATTTATTGTCCCAAGCTAATAGATGTGCATGTGTAGATTTTGGGTGCATCTATCCAATTGATGGGTTGTTTTGAAGTACTTGTTGGGTAATTGATTCAGTCATGCCTCTATATCATTTTTTTTTTGGGGGTTGTCATTTGCCTTTTTGTATCGTGAGGTTTCATATCACTATGAAATGTAAAAATTCATGTGACTAATTTTTTAAATGATTTTTTTTTATAAACATACAAATAATTGGCTTCAATTCTTTTAAATCTTATTAAAATGAGATTTTCAAGAAATTAATTTGAAAGGTTATGCAAGAATTGATTAAAATAAAACATGTCATTTTAATTAAAATTTTGAGATAAAATCCGTTTTTGAAATATTCATGTTTCTAATTAATTTCATGTTATTTTAAAAACTTTAATAAGGCTTTGATGAAGATTTAATAAAAAAATCATAATGAAATTAATTTCTAATTAAATATTGTGTTTATATTGTTGTTATCTTTTATGTTACGAACATTTATTATTGGTCTAAGATAGTAGACATGCATGCATGATTTTAAGTTTTACCAAGCATGTATAGGGCAAAAACAACTAGTTCAAAGTCGGGTTGGGTTGAATGAGGTGGATGGGAAGTTGTTTCTTTTCCAAAAGGGATTGTACCTAAGTGGGGTGAGGAGAGTTTGGTTGTTTTTTCAATGGTGGGCCAAACTTTACATTTTTATATTATTTTAATATATTTAATAGAAAATTCAGAGGTTATTTTTCATTTTTAATCATCTTTATGAAGAACTAATATAACTAATATATCTAGCAAGTTTGAGGTCATCTCCAAAAGCTAATTTAAAAAAGATTTTTTATATCTAATAAAAATGTATGCATTCCTTTTATTCGAAAACAGGTTTGAAATAATTAGGATTTTTTCTTTTCATTTTTCACCTTTCAATACTAATTCATATTTTTAAATTATTATATGCAAACCATTTCAATATATTTAAAACCTTGTTAGTGATCTCATGATTTTTCAAGAAACATCCCCTGTGTAGAATGGAAAAAAAAAGCTCCATCCTTTCAAACAAACCCTTACTCCCCAAAGAAAAATAACATTTCTAACAAATAGAAAAAGTTTAAAAGTCCCAACACCCCATCTCATCTCCCTATTCAATGTTTTTTTAAAAATCCCTTTGCAAAAAGGAAAAGAACAAAAACCTATCACTCCCTTTAAAATCCACCTTTACGACTTCAATCTATTTTCAAAATGGAATACTTTATCCCATTTCTTTTGCCTAAAGTTGAATTCTCAAAAACTATAAATCTTAAAATGTTGAACTTATTCACTTTTCTTCCCACTTTGTGCTTCAAATAATACTTTGATTTTTCATTTACAATAGATCCAGTTGTTGATTCAAATAGATTTCATTTCTTAGTTTTTTTTTTTTGGTTCCAACCTATATTTACTTGCTCTCTACTATGCCTTACACACATCTTTTGAATGAGTCACATTGTTTTTCCATACGTGTCTCAAATATTCCAAATGTTGTGAAAAATGTTCTTATTCTTTTGCAAATTCTTTTTTTCTTACTTGCTCAATGAAAAAACTGGGAGGAACTATCAAGTTGCTTAATTTTTCTCTTGCACAATGTTTTTCAAAAACATTGTTAGGTGTTCCACAAAATATGTTAGTTGCATTTTTTCTTTAGTTGTTTATTGAATAAAGTGTTGGGTAACCACCCAATACTTTCCACTCAAATAGTAAGTATCAGGTGGCCGCTCAATGTTTTTCCTAATGTTGTGGTCATTGTTATCAATGTGAGGGGAGCAAGAAAGAACAAGGGTGAGAATAATTGATGATTACAAATGAAAAAAAAAATTTGATCAAGAAGTCATGGTCATGAGTAGCAATTTCAAAATAGAGTATGAGTAACTTTGGAAATCTTACAATGGAGGCCAATGCATGCTGATTTTACTTTAAAATGTCATTGTAACCTTGAAAAATCATCAAACTTTTAGAGCACAATATTACAATTTTTTTAACAAGGTCATTGATGAAATTGTTCAAAATTATTTTCTTCAATTACATAACAAATTATTATGCATTCAACAAACATAAAGAAAGGTACAATATTTTTCCATTTGTAGTAGGAATTTTTTTTAATTTCTATGATTTTTTTTCAAGTTCAAGTAAAAGACATTAAGTGTATATTCAATGCTCATCTAATAGGAAAACTAAGTAATCAATATCAAAATACTTATATTGAATACCTAAATTAATAATAACGGGTTATTCAATATTTTCTCTTCCACATTGGGGACAAAAATATTGGGCAGCTGATACTTTTCTTATTTCTTATTTCTAAAGTTTTTTTAGGGGTTTTTTTTTCCAAAATTCATGGAAACAAACTGGGCATCAGCTTGATGTTTTTCCTCCAGCATCTAGTAGGATAAGCATTGGGTGGCTGCTCTGTGTTTTTTTATTATTTCTGAGGATTAGTTTTAATTTAAGGTTTTGAAAAAAAAAAACATGGGGCAACCACCTAATGCATTCATACCAAAATCTGGGAAGAAAAGTATCAGGTGTTAGCCAGATGTTTTTTTCCCAAGGTTGTTTTATGCTTTTGTTCCCACATCAGGTGGTTGTTCAATACTTGTTTAGTTTTTCTTCCCCACAAAATCCAAGAAAAACATAAGAGGAAAAAAAGAAATTTAGTTTTTTTTGTTCATTGGATGTAGGGAAAACATATTAGGGATCTTTTTTTAAATAAAAAAGGTGCAATTTTGCAAACATGTTCAAAAGCAATTGAAACCATTATTTAATTTTCTATATTTAACATTTTTTTAAAAACTACAAATGAAGTTGTTTTTATATAGTTTTATTTTTAATATATTGATATACATATCTTCAAATTTTGAAATCAATCTAATGAATAAAAAATACTAATATTTTTTAATAATTATAACCACTACTTTAATTGGTATATATAGCTTACATTCCTTACATAACTTAGGTACTATATTGTACCAATATAGCCTATATATATAAGCATATTACTTAAGCAATCATAGTTTAAGTATATTAGGGACGTATAGCATAGACAACATACATAACCTATATATAACCTAGGTTTAATTTTACATATCCTAGTTACAACATTATGTTGTAGTTTATGTATATGCATACATAGTTTAAATATAGCCCTATATAGCTTAATTATAACCTATGTAGCCTAGAGCATAACCTACAACATAGACATAACCTAGGTTTAACCTACATAGCCATGTACATACATCACACCCCCTTTATAATCACGCCCTTGGTGACCACTTTTTTTGTGACATTAATGAATTGTGATTTAAATGTGTATAGTCACATTCCATATAAACATTTACAAGATTATGATTATAGGCAAAAACAAATTATAAAATAATTTTTTTATGTTAAAATAAAAGTGTCAATTGTTTAAATTTCTTGCATGGGTTATTATAAGCTCTACTATGCATTATTAAACTTGAAGAATGTTGTGATTTTTACATGTTTTAATGTGATGATTCACATTGAATTTGAGCTCTTGAGCTATTAGCTTGTCTATTTTGTCAACTAGATTTTTTTAATTAAGACTTTTTTGCTTTCTTGGTAAGTTTGCATTTTTTGGTTTGTTTATACTAGCAAGTTGTTTTTTTTTTCTTTTCTTCAACTAGATTCATTGTTGTTAGTTTGCACAACTTGAACAAAAAAAAACTTTAACATTGCCAAAAATAACTACAATTTACAAAACCTACATTTCCCTCATTATAATCACGTTTACAAATAAAGCTTTGCAAATATTTTGTGCTACTAATGAGTGTGATAGTGATTCTAACGAATGGTGTCTCTTACTAAAATGGATGGTTACCAAAAAATGTGTGACACAAACAAGAATGTGACTAAAATGGGTGTGATTATAAAGGGGGTTTATTGTATAACTTTCATATATATGCCTAAGTATAACCCTATCATCTATGGCACCTATATAGCTAAAATATAGCCTTACGTATAGCTACATAGCCTAGGTATAGGCATAAATAGCCTAAATATCACCCTAGGTATAGCCTTATGTAACCCAAGTGTAGCTTAGATATAACATTACATAACCTACATATAATTTTAGGTATAAATTAGACATAGCCTACATAGTTTTGGTTAACTTTATATTGCCTAAATATATCTTAGATATTTAATTACATAGCTTAGTTATTACCTACATATAGCCTAGGTATAACCCAAGTTAGGTATAACCTAGGTATAACCTACATAGCCATATATACCATATAGCTTTTTATATAACCTTTTAGAACCTAAATATTAGCCTTACATAGTTGAGATATAACCTAAATATAGATGTACATAGCCTATATATAGCTTACATAACTTACACATAGCCCTAGGTATAGCTTTCATAACCTAAATATTAGTCCTACATAACTTAGGTATAACCTACATAACCTAGGTGTAGCCTACATATAAATTAGAGATAACCTAAACAACTTAAGTTAGCTTTGGTATTAAACACGGGTAACCTATGTTAGCTTAGGTACCTAACTTAGGCTAGGCTATGATACTTTAATTAGGTTATTTAAATAGGTTAAAAAAATGGGTTTAGATAGTTTGTTGACCTACTTGTTCACATACAAGACATGTGGTGCAATGGTTGAAGACTTGGCCTTTCAACATGGAAGTGAAGGGTTCAAGTCCTCAATCGTACAACCTATTTAGCCTAGCCAACTTAGGTTAGGTTGTTAAATTAACTTGCTTAACTTAAATTAAATAACCATGGTAAGCTACCTATGGGGTTAACTTTATAGCCTAGGTGCTTAATGTGCCAAACTTAATGGCCTAGGGTGTCAAACTTAATGGCCGAGGTGCCTAGGTTCCTAACCTACGGTGTCATGCCTAGGTATTAGATGCCTAAGTCTAGGCTTGCCACATGGCAACACCTCATTTGATGCCTAAGGCTTGCCATGTGACAACATATCATTCATTACTTAGGCTTCCACATGGCAACACCTCATTTGATGCCTAAGGCTTGCCATGTGACAACATATCATTCATTGCTTAGGCTTCCACATGGCAATACCTCAAATGGATGTTTATGTGTGCCACATGGCATCATCTCAATGGATACCTATGTTTGACATTTTTTTAATTAATAATTTAATCCAACAGCATAAAAAGGTCAATCTAAATCATTGGATGGTTTTTTATGATTGTGCTAGATAAAATTATAATAATGAAAACATTAGTCACTTACAAATAGAATCATGGGAAGGACTAATGGCATAAACAATGTGGTTTTATGAACTACTTAATCATCTAGTCACCAATGGTATACATGATTAAAAATGCAATCATATATGTAGTCATAAAATCCATTTTTTCTATTAGTGTCTACAATGTAAAATGATTCAAACCTAGCTATTTTTGGTAAATTTTAGTACATGCCTACTTTGTTTTGGACAAATTTTCAATATAAAATTTAACATAATAGTTTTAAAAACACTTGAAAAAATTTAAGGACATTTTTCTAAAAGATGCCAAGAATATTCTTGAAAAAATAATGGTTTCAATGGGCAATTGTGGTTCATAATTTTGTGCTTGCACCCAAAGTAAAAGTTCGCATGTATGTATTGATGTGAAAAATTGTTTTGATCATGTGTTGGGTGTTCTAAATTGTAATCCATACATTTTTCAAGTTATTGGAATGTTGTCCATAGTTAGTCTTATGGCACCTCTATTCAAAAAGTTTGTGAAACTTGTCATGTAATGGATATCATCATCTCACCAACTAGTGATGTGCATTGTAATGCTTATTGTTCAAAATCAAAGGTTTAGAAAAATGGGTTTTTTTGTGGTACCATTCCAATGAATGACAAACAAGTGTTGCAAACCATTAAGGCACATTGTTGGAAACAATTGTGCATATAACGAAGTTTGCATTCTTGAATTTATCTTGTCCTAAACAAGTTTAATTCATCATCCCAATTTGGGTTTGTGGTAAATTTGAATTATCACCCACATCTCCCATTGTTGGTTTTAATGAAGATGTCAATAATTTTCCCTAAAAGCAAAATGAAATTTGTGTGGTGCATTCTTGGTTGCAACTCTTAATGCAATTTTTAGTAATGAGGATGTGCAACATATTGTGAAATGTAAGCTTGACTTTGATGAGTTGAATTGGTTTCCAAGCAAAAAACCTATTGAACATCTTGTTGGTGATTTTTAATGTGACCCTTTTATCGTTATTATTAGTATTCAAATAGTTCAAATACATGAACATTTTTTATATCACAAATTTGTTTGAACAACCTTTACTATATAATATGTTTGCAGAATAATTTTATACGTAAGTTTTTGTTTTCAATGTAAGCATTTTTATACATAAAGAAATTTACAATGTACAAAAAAATTCATTTTTCCTATTTCAAGAAGTTTTCCAATGTAAGTGGTATTTCCAACAAAAGTAATATTTTATACAAATAGTTTTTCAGTGAATTTTTTTTTTCATTAAAAGCAATTTACAATACATTTTAATTTGACATGTATATTCCATTGAATTTCAATTCATAGTTATGGAAATGTTTACACCTAATCTTGTTGATTCATGATTTGAACATTTATTGCATTCATATGGCCTTCCTATAGAACTTCAACTTTAAATATGAAATAAGCAATTTTATTTTATATCATATCTTATTTATGGGTAGAATCAATTACCATCTCTTCAATTGAAACAAAATCATATGGCACATTTAAATCCATGTTTATAATTAGATACAAAGAAGGCCCAAAATTGTTGCATTTAAGAATTAAATACAAAAAAATTGTTTGGTTTACATCAAGGTACAATGACAAATGAACATGAATATATGACAAAAATGGCACAAAGTGCTACAATGGGAGGCTTGTGGGGAGTTTTCACAATAATTAGATAATTATTTTTTTATAAGGCCAATATATGTTTGGAATAAAATATTAAAACACATAATGTCTCAATATGGAATAAATTTTCAATAATCCATCCTATAATATATAACTTACAACTTTCAACATTTTGAACCAATTGAATATGATAATGATGTACTTGAGTTTTTGCATGTTTTTTAAACAAATGATTCCAAAGTGACCATAAATTTGGACATATTTTCATCAATTTCAAAATCAATAATGTAACAACCTCCTATTCAATTCTCACAACTAAATTAAACTTTCCATCAAATCAAAAATTGACTTTACATTGATGAACATTTTGAAAAAAATTGGAATTCACCATTGGATTTTATCGTCTCATAATTGAATATTTCTTGGAATATAATTATTACAAAAAAAACACATAAAAAATCATATTCAATATGTACAAAAAAAATGAAAAAATTACAAATATGCCTTGCACTGAGATTTCATTTCCATTGATTGCAATGCCCATTACAAAAGTTGAACAATTTTTTAATACTCAAATGGAACATTCCCATTTAGTCATTGACCCTAATGTCACCAAAAACAAAATGGTTTGATTTGGCACTTCATGATAATAACATTATCAACTTATTAAAATTTTATCCAAATCTAATATTGTGATCGACACTAAGAAAATAAAATCCAAGATGTTTCCATAATTTCATGTTTTTGTAACATGAAAGGTTATGTATTTTAAAAATAAATTGTTAAAACAACTTTTTACATATTTTGAAATTCCATATAAAACCTAGCATAACCACATACATATGTACAAGTTGTTTGCATAACATCAATAAAAATCAACCACATGTATATCAAATGTCGAATAAAATATCACAAAGAAAAATCATTCCATTAATCGAAAGATTAACACATTCAAAATTCTTGGTTATACACAAATTAATTTTTTCAGAGTAATAACCTTTGGTTATGCTTAAGGGTCAATTCTCAAATGCTCAATTGAAAATCAACAATTATATTCTTGGTTAAACACAAATTATAAGACTTCTTTTCATTTTCATTTATTTCTTTATTTCTGGTTTTTATATTGAGCATGTTTTGTATTTTAAGATTCATAACCTACCTGGATGATAACTGGGTCATCTAGGTAGGTTATTAGAATTTGAAAATTCAAAACCAGGCAGGTAGGTAGGTCAGTGTTTCTTTCATAGGCGAATTGTCACCAAATTTCGACCTGAAACATATGATTTCAACCTATAGAAAGGATTTTTCATGAAAAAAATGAAACAAATTCACCAAATTTTGAAGAATGTTTTTCACATTACTAGATTGTTATGATAAGTTCCAGTAGGTGGCCAAGAATATAGAACAATTCTATTTTTCCCTACTTTCATATGTAGTATGTAGCCAAATTTGGCGAAATGATTTTTTGAATGATCATCACTTTGGCTACATAACAAAATCCTTGAAAGAAACCCTGTATTGAGGTAGGTTTATTTTATCAAATTTCAAAAAGATCAATAAGGGAATGGTAGGTTATCAATAACTGGGTTGATAACCGGGTGTTTTCTAAATAACTAAGCCAACACCGATAAGCACACACCTAGGCCAACTTAGAACCAATTGCTATTATTCATCAGTTATGAATTCCTCGTGAATGAGAGAGGTCAAATTGAATTGAGAATTGAAGTGGGTACACAGAAGTGGTGTAACTTGGTACTTTGCATCACCTCCACGTCAAAAGTGTGTAGGACTAGGAGGACAGAGTAGTGGGTAGTGTGTACCCTTGTGATGGGAAACGACGTTTGGATGGGTAAGCCTTAACAGCTCATTTAATTGTACTTGAACCTACTTGTCAATTGTCATCCCCTTTGTGTGTGTAGAGGAAGGACTTGTCGAAAAGGGCGCTTGGCAATTAGTGCAGTAAGCCCAATTTTGTCAGACAGAGAACACTATGGACTATGTAACTGGTGAGAGGGTGCTAGTTATTGCAAATAGTCTCAGCACATAAATGATCTATATTGCTCTAGTCACTCTGCAATCCTTTATTGTCCTTGCCTACCAAGGTAAGGTTATTGTGTTTAGATTCATTATAGACTATATTGCAGCTTAAGGGATTTTGGCCCCTAAGTAGGTAATTTGAAAGATGATATTTTGGCGTGTGTTGAAAATTGAGATCAGTTATAGAGTTATAATATTGTGAAGGATTTTGGTTTGTTTTAGAGGATTTTTTGAAGATTATATTTTTGCACGGTGAAATATTTGAGTTCCCATAATTCTTCTTTTGTCTTCAGATACTTTTTAATGTAAATGGCAAGGCCACAGTGTGACACACTCCTTGTTTCTTGGGTTTTCCAATGGTCTTCTTTTGTGGCTATCAGCAGACTTTTATGTAGCTAATTTAATTTATTTTATTTTTTAAATGGCGAATTTTTTTCCTTAGAAACACAACTTTTTTGTATTTTATTCATTTTCTGATTTTTTTTTTTGCCAAGTTGCGAAAATCCCCTTATAAAAGAGAGGGGGCTCTGTGTGTGTGTGTTCTGCACACACAAAAAGGACCATATGTTTTTCCCAGCAATTTCCATCACCCCAGCAGCCAATCAACACTGTTGTGGACCAACACATTTTTTCGTTGCCTGCAAAAAAATCTGGCAAATGTAGGAGAAAGGGTTTTCTAAATTACCCAAAAAGTTTGGGCAGCTTGGGGAAACCTAGAAAATTTTCCCATTCTGCCCAAATTGGGCAGAATGGAAAGAAGGTCAGAAAGTTTTGCTAGGATGCTCCAATTCAGGCAGTTTGAGAATTTTATGCTCCTTGACGATTTCAAGCAGATTATAAGCTTAAAAAAAGCTTTCATCACTGCCCAAAAAATCAGGCCAATGTTGAAAAAAGTTCAGAATTTTTTTCCAGGCTAGCCAAAAATTGAAGTTAATTTGCAAAAGACCCAGGAAAATATTCCAAGATGCCTGAAAATTCCGGGCAGAACTGAGAATTTCAGGTTGCCCCACAAAAAAACCCCTTACATCTTCCACCAATCATACTGCTCTCTTACATGAAACAGAGTATGTTGGCCACAACATCAATAGAACTGAGGAACATGAGGCAGGTAAAAAAGAGATCTAAAATAACAATGAAAAAACCTTTTGAAATCAAGGGCCAAACTTACCTCCTCATTCTGGCCTACCTTGATCCCAAATCTAGAAAACTGAAGATATTAATTTTTGGGTTAAGATATTCCAACACATTTATCCCCCTCTTAACCCCAATGCCATGTCTTTTACCAAGTCAGTTTTCCCCTTGTTTGTTGCCTACCAAGGCAAGGATATTGTGTTTAGAGTCATTATAGAGTATAGTAGCTCAAGGGATAATGGCCTCTAGGTAATAGGTCTATTTTTTTGCAAGGATTTTTGACAGATGATATTTTGGCTTTTGTTGAAACTTGAGATTAGTTATAGAGTTAAAATATCTTGGTATCTTTTAGATTATTTTTTGAAGATTAGGTATATTTTTTGCATGGTGAAATATTTGAGTTTCCATAATTCTTCTTCTGCCTTAAGATAAATTTTAATGTAAATGGCAAGGCCCCAGTGTGACACACCCCTTGTTTGAATGGGATAGCCTGAGGATTAGTTTTTTCTTTTAGTTTATCCCATTTATCATCTTGGTGTGAATCCATCCAGCTTTTCCTGTCTGTACAAGGTGGAGCTGAGTGCGGGCCCAATCCGGTAAAGCCCATGGCCAAGGTCTTTCTTGTGTGTAAGACTCCTACAATTTTTATTTTAAAATCATTTTTCTCATGATGCCCAGCGGGTATGATGGAAAAAGAAAGAGGGCAAGCACTTCCTGTTCCTATAGGCAATTCATTTTTCATTTTGTTCTTCATGGACAAGAAGTTAATGAGAGGAGCTTACCCTCCAAGGATACCAAAATAATAATCCTACAAGGTCTTTACGTGTAGAGTAAGGTCCCAAGATGGGGACATAGTCAAAATAAAGGGCCTAAGCCAAGGTGGTTTCCAAGTCTGGCCCCACAATTGCCCTCACCTAAGGGCTTTACCTATTGTAAAACACAAGTCAAATATTACCATGAACCTTAAGATATGTAGATAATTATAGGAGGGAATAAACTGGCATATCACAATGGTAAAGGGAATAAACTAAGAGAATAAATCAATTATAATTTTATTCCTTTCACACCAAAATGAGTAAATTAATCTCAAAAATGAGTTGGCAAGTGATGCGCCATTGGGATTAAAGAAGGATAAATGCTTTGAGATATCTTATCCTATGAAAAATATCTTCAATTCTTTTAAATTCATGATGAAAACAAAAAAATTAGCTTGTACCTTTCCATTTTTCATCCCAAGTCTCAACATGTTCTTGAATCTTTCATGGTTAGAACCTTTGAATTATTACGTTTTGTTTGGCTACACCTCTTCAATTTTAGCTTCAATTTTTCAACTTCTCTTTTAATTTGAATTTGACTAATGTGGGTTGGCAATTGTGAGAAATGCACAAGGAATGAAAATTCTATTTATTTTTATAAGCTTCATTTAAACATTATGCTCAGTGGTTATCAGGTCAAGTACTCTAAAATCAACCCTTATACATAAAGTGAGTGTTATTTTTTAAAATCAAAGAAATTGGTATTGGATAGCATTGCTTAAAAACAAGCAAATTGAGGAAAAGAAGGGCTTCAATAGATTCAAGAACTTGTCAATTGATTGCAACAAAAAAAAATTTAAAAAAAATTCAAGTATGCTGCCCCTCTCCATTATGAGATAAAAAGGAAAGACCAATGAACACTGAAGGTGAGAGACTACAACATCCTAAAAAGGGGGCATAGGATGAGGCAGTACAAATTTGTGAAGTGCTTCTTCAATGCAAAGTCTCATATAAGTATGTTGATTTTGTATGTTTAGGAACAGCAAGTAATATTTGGAGTAGTTGTTATCGTAGGAGCATCACACTTGTGTGGCAGAACACCATTGAAAATGAGTTCCAGAGTTATATCACATATTTTGTTGCCTTCTAGCATTTTCGTACCTCTCGAACAACTTTTTGTGTGGTAGTTGGTTGCCTGAACTTCATAACAACTTATCCTCTGATGTGTCCCATAATCGGTACAATTGACAATACCCAACAATTGACTATGTTCTGTATCTGATTTGAGGGTGCTGGTTACCACAAATAAATCTAGGGCCCATTTAGATCATCAAATGCACAATCCAAACTCACCCCCTCTATGTGAATGGTTCATCATAAGGTTAAATTATCCCGTCGTCCTATTTTCTCTATACCCTTTGTGTGAACCACACAGGGGATAATTTACTCTTTAATCATTTAAATCCTCAACAAGAAGATTAAATGGAATAAAAATATCTCTAGTAACCCGTGGTGTGAATCCACCTCGAGGCATTTTACAAATCTTATATATAAATTCACTACGTCCGTCTGTTTGTCTGTGACGGAGGTTTTGGGGGGTGGGGGAAAGGGGGGGCCGGTTGAAGCAGCGGCCGACCTGTCAGGAACGGGAAACCGTTTTCATTTTCTAATCAACTGCTACATTTCTCTCTGGACACAATTTGTTTGCGTGTCCAGAGAGAGAGAGAGATCAG
>Ga0209208_10002961_pt1 | contig 24446 bp, 10 predicted proteins | sample S1TSphfallax_3_FD_187694 | JGI IMG/M metagenome (GOLD analysis project Ga0209208, IMG submission 187694) | Host-associated microbial communities from peat moss isolated from Minnesota, USA - S1T2_Fd - Sphagnum fallax MG (SPAdes) (version 2) | ecosystem: Host-associated > Plants > Peat moss >...
TGTCCATCCATTTTTCAGCCACCCAACCCTTCTTTGCTACTAGGTCATCATCATCATGTTTTATGTGAAATTACAAACATTTTGTTGTTTCATTTGGCTCTCTGTTCATCCATCTTTCATCCACCCATTAATGTTTGTTTCTTTGGTAGGTCATCATATGTAGAATGTGAGATCACAAACTTTTCTCTTTTTTTTTTGGTTTATCGCCTCTTTTGTTCATCCGTTTTTCATCCACCCAACACTTCTTTGGTAGGTCATCATATGTAATGTGAGATCACAAACATTTTTGTTTATTTGCCTCTTTGTTCATCCATTTTAATCCACCCAACACTTCTTCTTCAGTAGGCTATCATCATTTAATATGTTAGGTCACTGCAACTTTTGTGTTTTATGGCCTCTCCATCCATTCATGTTTCATCCACCCAATGCTTCTTTGGTAGGTCATTATCATGTAATGTGAGATTACAATTGGTTTTTTTTTCTTATAGTAGCCTCTCCATCCATCCATTTTTCATCCACAAACACCTTCTTTCATTGCTCGTTATCATTTAATTTGTTCACAACTTTAACTTAGAGCCTTTCCATCCATCCAATTGTCAATTCTTTCTATGAACCCAATTCCAATAAGCTTCCATTGGACTTTATCCAAACCCCAACACTTGGCGCCCCAGCATGTCCCCAGCCCCTAAACCCTAAACCCTATCACACCCTATAGTGCACCTTTTGGGATCACCACTACAGAAATGATTATGCATATGCCCTAGAGAGATGAGCTTCCTCCATATTGTGTGTACATTTTTAGGGTTTAATTTCAGTCACCCAATATAAATGGATAAGCTCAATCCCAATAAATGGCATTCACATAATTGAATGAGATTTTGCCATGACCCATACTAAATGGGTATGGGTTGCAATTTAAGCCAAACAGGCCAAGTGGTTGGGAGTCATGAGTCATGACTATCTTGCTAATGGTTGGGAGTTCAAAGTTCAAGCTATTGATGTCTAATTTTTCATCTGGGCATGTGAGAATTAGTCGTTCTTATTAGGGTTTTGAAGTACCCAAGTTGTGAGTTCAAAATTTAAGGATTGACTCTAGAATCAAATTGATACTTGAAATCCAAAATTGAATTTAAACTATGATTGAACTTAAAACTAGAATTGGACCCCAAATTGGTTTTATTTGGGTTTTGTTTTTCATTTTATTTTTATTTTAGTGACAATGATTTAATAGACCTAATTTAGGTAAGACAACTTTAAAAGTTTTATAAGTTGTTGTAGATTGGAATTTGTTTAGCCCATTCTCAAATGAAGAGGTATGAAAAGATGTTTTTCCAAATTTGTGTTGTTTCAACACCATATTCATAAAAATGTTTTCAATATCTTTTTCACTAATTTGAATCCTAATTTTTTTCTATTGAATTTTAATATAATTCAATTGAATCTTGATCCAAATGCTGAATTGAATTCAAATTTCATTCAATGTGATTCAATTAATTTTTTTATAAAAAATCAATTCAATTCAATTAAATATGAATTCAAATCAAATTTAATTCAATTTGCATTACAATGTTGCTCGTGCCTCACTTTCAAATAGGAATGAATGAATGTTTCTCATTCAGAAACATTTTTCTTTCTTCACAAGGATTTTTATTTTTATTTTTTTTCAATATTAATTTTGATGTAAACAAAGCAGATTTATTGCATGTTACACATTGCATGATGCTTCATATCATTATTACTCTTTAGTTGAAATTTACTTATATCTACATCATTTTTAACATATTATGAATATTGGCATATGGACATGAGTTGTCTAATTAAGCTTTATGTGGATGTACTGACATTGTTCATGAGATTGTTAACAAAGAAGAAAATGTCAATGCAATAGGTGAGAGTGCAAAAAAGTTTTTAAATTTAGCATGTGGAAACAACCATGATGAAATCATTTCAATAATGTGCGTGGTATTCAAATTTTTTTTTATTCCTTTCTTTGTTCTATAAATCATCAATTGTATAAATTTATCTAATTTCTTGCAATCATGTAAATATTTTTAAGGATTTATATGGACAAAGGGCAAGGGGTAGCAAATGAAAAAATGAATATGGTAATGATCCAGTGGAAATGTGTTTTGAACACAAAACAAAAATGAAGATTGATTGTAGAATTAAAAATATTAAAAATGTGTATACTTATGTTTTTATCATGTACATTGTGATTTTTTTATGGAGCATGTTTTCTCATGAATTTTCTATGTTTGGGCATGTACATATGTTCTCCTTCCTTGTGGGTTACATTCAATTAACGTGTGACACAAAGTGATGTTCACCTTATTATGTGTGCATTATGTGGAAAGAAATGATGAAAAAAATAGTAAACCAATATATATATATATACATCAATGTTCTTCTTATGCATTTTTTCTTTTTGATTAAAAAATTCTTTTGATATGTGTTTTGATAATTTGATAATGTTTTATGCATCAAATCATTATTATATAACACAAGACATATGATATCAAATTCACATTTGACATTTTGTTGTTTCATAAAATCAATTTCCAACAATATGATATAAGGATTTATGAATGTTTACAAAATATTATACATGCAAAATGTCATTTGATCATTGTTATAAGACTACACACATAATATGAATAAATGAATAAAACTAATTTTGTGCATGTCTTTTGACAAAATCAATGGTTATTAACAATTTATTGGGATCACTCCTACAAAATGTGAGTGCAATTCACTAGTCCCTGTTCACTATACTAGTGAATTCACTACTTTTTCATTGGTCCCCATTCACTACAACCATTGAATTCACTCAAAATCCAATGAAATCACTTGGTGTACATGGACGCCTTTTGTTGTAGTGGATGATGATATATTTGATATTCAAACTTTTCTTATCATAATATATAGAAAGACTTTTGCATGAGCTTTCTATTGAAAAAAATGTTCATTACATGGTGGATTAAGTTTGTAATGTTTTCATTATTATTCTTTTAAACTCATTCATTAAAAATCAAATTTGGAACATCATTAATAATTTGGGTACATGACCAACATTGTATTTGTTACAAATGTCATTGCTTGATCATAAATCCTAAAGAACTTACAATATAAGAATTAATGATTTCTTATTATATGAATTTATAGTGTATTTGCAACTTAATGGAAACCTTTAAAATTATTATTAACATTGCAAAAAAGGATTGAAAATGAAAATGATGTTAACAAACAAGCACAACTTGAAGGGATCAAATGGTTTGTATGTTTTTTAAAACTCATTTGGTGATCCTTGTCTTTTACATATATATATGACCTATTAAAAATAAATCTATTTTGTTTATTAAATATTTTTTTGTACATGGATGTCAACTTTAAATTTTTACATTATCTTTATTACAATATTACCTTGGCATCTTTGACATTAATTATATTATCTATAAAAATGTTGTAGTTTTCAAATTTATTTTCAAAGAAAAAAAATTGTGAAAAAAAATAGTCTTTTGAAAAAAAATTAAAAATTTATTCCTAACATGATTTGTTTAATTTCATTAATTATTTTATAAACATATGTTGAAGTTACCTTTATATTGTATCAATCAAATGTATTTAAACAATCTTGAAAATATTATGAATCTATTAAATCATGCTTATTTTTTACATCCCATGAATATGTTGTAGGGGTTGCAACTTTTTTTCAACATTTGTCACAAATTCAATTAAATGCATGGGAGGAAGAATGATTTGTTGTCATAGAATTTTGCAAGAAGGAAAAAAAAAATTAACAAAATAGATGAAACATGTTAAAAGTTTGACTCTTCATAATTTCAATTTCTACGTCTTTAGAGATTTAATATTTTGGTCAAATCAACTACATGTTAATCATAAAATCATATGTTTCTCGACCTATTATCACTATGTATCACACCAAGGTTTGCAATGCATTGAACATTTTTTGTGCATGTTATTATTTTTAAATGCATGATTCACATTCAATTTGAATAATTTTACGATCTAAGTTTTGAAATCTTTATTTGTATTCACATCATTGGTTCAAAATCCAAATCACATGCCAAATTATGTGTTTGTTGTTTTGTTGGTATGGTGGTTGGTATTATTATTGTGGTGTTTGCTTATTGATTTAATGATCTTTCATATTTCAATGTTGAATCTTAAGTCCAAGGTCTTCAATGACAAGGAAAAGGTAGTTAAAAGGGTTGATGCATTAAGTTTTGTTACATGATCAAATTTTCTGTGGAATTTAGAAATGTAAAACTTTTCATCAAGCTTTTCAATATTGATGATTTATGCCATGTTGAAGGGATAAAAACATAAATAAGGCTTTAAAAAAACTTTGTTTATGTGGAGAAGGTAATTATTTAAGGAAAATGCAATCTTAACAACTCAAAACAAATCAAAAGCTCCAATTTGTATATCATTGTATTACAATTGTATGAGCTTCTTTTAGAGTCAATAATCATTTTGAACATTTCATGGTGGGGACAAACCAAACCAAAAGCATGTTGTTTGCCATTTCATTAAATATTGTGATAGTTTGAAAAATAAAACTTAATCTAACAAGGGACTTACAACCAAAATTTTAAACACAACATCATTTCCATGAAAAAATACATTAATAATGGACATGGAACAATCATTGTTAAGTACAAAATCCACCACAAGTAAAAGCATGAAATTGTTTATCATGTTGGTCCTAAACATGAAAAGGAAATATAATAAACGTAGTTGAAATGGAGGCACTTAGGAAAAATGAATCTCAACTGAGATTTGTTCCAATCAATCCATGATGAAACATAACCAATAATAAGGGAAAATGGGAAAGTAAGGGGGAAATGGGTTGGAGGGTGGTGAAAATTAAGGAATTAAAGAAAATTGATAGTTGAAAAGAGGCAAAGGAGGAATCAGGGAACATTGGTTTGGTAAATTGTGAGGATTGTAGGGATCGGAACCACGTGTAGCAACAAATAGAAAAGAAAATTTTGGCTAAGAAATTTTCAATTAAGGTTAGTTTTACTTTTTTTAACTTTCACCCAATGTTTTAGTTTTGGTTAATGTTTTTGTTTCATTTTGAACTTGTATTATAATGGAACCACTATACTAGAACCTATTAGAAATAACTTTGGACTATTTGTAGGTTTTTTCTCAAAGGTCCATGTTCTTGTGGAAAATTATAAAGTAAAGTGACTTTTTAGGTGCCTATAACTTGAAGATAATCTTCCCAATTAACATCTTTGTTTTGTCAATGTTGTACATAGTTATTGTAGTGGATATGGATGTTTGTGAAGAGGATATCTAATCCACTGCAATTTTTTTTAAAGAAATTTTTGTGTGGTGCTACTTATTTCAAATCCTATAGGATTAAGAACAAAGAGTGAAACCTATAATGTTTTAACATTAAAATGTCTAAGTTGTGTTGAACCCAACATAGTAATGATTGTACCACTCAAGCCTCTAATGAAATTAAGGTTTGGTTGTAACATGATGCCCTATTTAGGGACCTTTATGCAATTTCCTATATTTTTCCTTTCAATTTGTTTAATCTTCTATAGTTGGTTTTGTAGATTTAAAATTGCCTTATAATAGTAGGTAGTTTTTAATAGGTGGGGCCTATGCTCCTATTAGGCCTCCTTCTTCATGGGCACCAAATGTCCCATGTCTTTTAGTTCATTATTTCCCATCACCCATTTGTTTTATCACATGCCACCATAGACCAAGTTTCCACCCTATTTCCCATGTCAACCATGCACTTCCTATTAGTTCCCCCTCTTATTTATTTTAACAAACCACACACCACCCATTAGTTCCCTTTATTAACGTTTAGTCCTTCATGTAAATGTAAGGCACCAACTTTACATTTTCCCAAACCCCTTTGATCATGCACATTTAGGACTTTTTCACCTTTCCACTCTACCAACCCTTCAAATTGCACATGATCAAACCCCCCAACCTACCTTCATTTCTTCAACATGTTTGCAATTTCCACCCAAAGTATTTTGTCCTACATGTTGGCACCAATTTACTAATCGAAGGTTAGTTTATCATTAGTGTTCGTGTCAAACACCCAATTCATCTAATCCAAACCCCCATGACCATCTTAATTCAATACCTTTCCTTGTTCCCACCCCACTTGCATTAGCTTGGACTTGGGTTCTTGTCTTCGGATGTTTTTGAATCCTTTCATTTAGACTTTTGTTTTTATTGACTATATAATCACATCCTTGTTGTTTTATGGTGTGATGTATAAGTGGCATTTTGTTTTCCATTGGATAAGTTAATGCAAGATGTGGTGGGCTGGCACTTGCTTTTTTTAACCCCAATAACTGTTTCGTTTTCCCCCTTCATGGTGAGGTAATGTGGCATAGGGATTTGATTCAAGTGTTTTCTAGCAAACAATTGGGAAAACTTGCAAGAAAAGTTTTTTTTGTGCACCCAAGCTTTGGCAACAAGTTTGAGTTCATTACTTCTTCCCCAACATGACTCCCCAATTCATAAATGCCTTTTTCGTAATTTAGTACTTGGATGCGCAATGGAAATTCTAGAACAACCCGGCCTTGACATCATTTTCCTTTGCACCTATGTCTTTTAAAACCACCTTGGCTTTCACCGCACTACACCTTGAATCAAATGGCTACTTCCCATTTTTCTTAAAAGATTATGAGCCAAACTAAAACTTCGAATTATTTTTTAGTTATTTCAAATTGGCATTCCAACACACGCCACATTTATTGATAAACGGTTTTCGAACACCTTCAAAATTATTTTCATCTAAAAGATTCAACGAATGGATTTATTCAATTATTTCAACTTTGTTTTCATATTGCTAAGGGTCACATTCCACATAAAATTGCACATGTCCTTGGCATGGCCTATCACACACACCATTGTCACCACCACTTGCACCAACATAATCACCTACATCATCATTTGCACTAACATAATCACTTACATCATCGTTTACATCATCATTGATTATTAATTAACTATTATTTCATTATTAGTTACGAAGATAAAACTTCCTTGGTCAATGCACACATAGAAGCCTTTATAGAAGCTTCCTTGAACTAGGCCTTGGTCAATGCACACATGAAAGCTTCTATGGAGGCTTCTTTGAGCTAGGTCCACAATGGGGTATAAATAAAGGTAAGACCTCCCATTACCTTTAGTTTGTTCAACATTGGTTTTGGGTACATTTTATTGTCATAATTTTTGTTTTCATATGTTATTAGAATAAAATTATATTTGAATCGTCTTTTAACATATATTATGTTATTGTTTTACATATTTGTGTTTCTAATTTTAGATTATACTTAAGTTTGCATTTCTTGTGATTTTTTTTCCTTGTCATGTCCTTGGTTTAATTCTTATTTTTATAGTTTTTTGTGCTTGTGACATGGCCCACCTTTTAACCATGACCAAGCCTTTAGGTGGAATTTGTCCCATTATAGTGAAGGAAACATTGTATCGATTCATAAGTCACACCTTATGCTTTCAATTTTATGACACCTTTGCAACACATTTCTCCCCACATTAATTTGGAATCACAACTAAGGGCAATTGTGAAACAATAATCCATGACATTAGGTGCACCCTAAACCGTTACCTCGACTAAGTTGTCTTCTAACTAGACATGGTAAACACCTTCAATTCGGTGTCAAAAATGATCATATTTCAAAAACTTTGTGCATTAAGTGGAGAAATCTTGTAATTCATCCTCTTTATTCGTGCATTCTATGCATTTGAATTTCCCTTGTTTTATAACCATTATAATTGTGAAAGTAATGTCATAGTCATCCCTTCTTCCATGGGAGCTCGTTAATGTGATCCCTTAAGAGGGGCACTATTCATGTTAGCCCATTTTAAGGCTTTGCATTCTACAATTAGTCATTTCCTTTCTTATTTATTTCCATCCATTGCAAACCACACTCACATCATAAGTCCCCCGTATTTTGTATCATCCATACAAAAAAACATTTCCAGACCAAATTTTGTGTTATAGGTATTTTTATCCAACTTCATAAATGTGTAGCATGGTCACCTTATGGCCTACAATTTGACTTTAACACCCCATTTCAATTTACCACCCAATCATAAGGAATTAGAGTTTTGGGAATTCCATTGGGCACTTCACCATTCACATTGTCCTTCATAAAAAATGCCATGTTAGAAAATGTTTGACATGTAGATATTTTCCTTTGAATGGGTGATGTTCAAGTAGCCTTGCTTTTCGACAATACAAACAAAAATTGCTTATACATTGGCATTATTTTTTTGTTCCACGAGGGGCTTATAAATTGTGATATTAATTTACATGGGGTTGTCCTTTGATGAGGCTAGGCTAACATTATAGGTGGGAAAATCCTTTGTGTTGTTGGTGGTGCAAAAGTCTTTTGTGTTGTCAAAATGAGTTCATGGCGCCTTTTTGTCAATGTTAAAAGAACATGTTACATTAATCAACTTGTGTAATGGCTTGACTTAATGTTAAAGGGTTTGGCAAGGTGAGTAGCAAGTTTTTCACATCACCTCATAACCCAAACTGGATCTAACTCATGAATGTAGTTCCACCCCATGAAATATCACAAATTAACTATTTAAACTCCAATGCATATATTGTAATTGAATGTGATATTTGACAAAAAGATTGCATCTTGATTTTATATGTGTGTTTTTTGTCCAAATTTCCAAAAATGGCATTGAACTTTTTAAAAAATGCTTCAAAGTTGTTGAACAAAGGTGACTTATGTTCCAATAAAGGTGTGAACCAAACAAAGCTCATGCTTCACAACAAGGTGCTAATGAGACCAACTTGAGTTGGGGTAATTGGATACTGATGAACATGGAATTAAATGACCTAATGCACTTGGTTGACAACACCTCAAAACTTTGAACATGTGTCATCAAACTTGTCAAATAGGTTAATTTGTGACTCTTTTGGTTGGGGTCATGTTGTCGAAACACATCCCAAAGAGGTCGAAGTTTGATTAATTTACAAATGAGCAACAAATTCACGAAATGCTTAATTTTCATGTTCAAGATTCCTAAAAATAACAAGGATTTCTTCCATGGATGTAAACATAATTATAAACACCTTGAAATATGACACCAACAAGAGGTGGGTAATCCACAACTTCAATCAACAAGAAATGGATAATGCATAATTTTTTGAAAAATTTTCCTTTTAAGAAAAGGGGTAATCAACATTCAATTCCAAAATGAATCTAATTCCTAAATGGTTTATAGATGCAAAAATAGATGTAAACCTAATGGAGTTTGTTCAAATTGTCAAATACACGAAGAACCATAAGAATAAAGGTTAAAGGAAAATGTTTAAGTCTAATTTCCAAACAAATAATAAAACAAAATTATGTGATTCAAAAACAAAAACACAAGAACTAATAACAATAACACGAGATGTGCAATAACAACATGAAAATAAATCTTTATTATACATATGTAAACATGAACATGAAAAGAACATGACAAGGCTATGGTGTAAGATCATGCCTATGATTAATGTTGAATAGACTGAAGGAAATGAGGGTCTTACTCCTATTTATACCTTTATGGGGACCTAGCTCAAGGAAGTTTCCAAGGAAGTTTCTATGTGTGCATTAAGTAAAGAAGCGTCTTGATAACCTTATAAATTAAAAGTCAATTATGAGTAACTGAAAGTTAATTTAGACTTAATTAGAAGTCAACTAGGAATTAACTTGATTTTAATTAAAGTTTAATTGGGATTTAACTAATGTTTAATTAGGATTTAATTCAAACTTAATTGAAAATTAACTTATATTTGATTATAACTTAATTTGGATTTAACTAAAAGTTGATTATAAGTGAACTATAACTTAATTAAAAGCTAGTTGAAAGTGAATTGAAACTAAACTAAAAGTTGGGTACAAGTTCATTATAAATCACGGATGAACATTTAGATGATTAAACCCCATGGCATTGCCATTTGTGACATTGGGCGCCTCATGGGTCCAAGATTCAGATCCTTTGACAACCCATAAGGACTTTTAGCATGTAAACAAACCTTTATCCCAATAACTTTCATTAACATCGAGTTCATATTGATGGCCATTATCGCCCTAACAACCTATTTAAGGAGTTGGGCTCTTATGACCTTAATCATAATAACTAAGTTTATGGTTGATCAATGTCCTTTTCTTTTTGAAGCCTTAGCATGAATCATCCCATTAACCTTATGGGGATCCACCTTTTATGTTGTGTTCATGACAAAATGAACTTACAAGAACCCATGATGCAATTTGCAACACCTTTGTTGCCATTGTGCAGGATGTTGGCCTCCATGTAAGGTGAGAATAATTACATGCATTTCCTTCAAACACATTCAATTTTTCCTTTCGATGAATTGACATTATGTTCACCAAACATGGTATTTGCACCATAGCTAACATTGTCATTGTTAACCCAACATGAGTGGATTTACTTCCTTAATTTTGTGCCACCTAATGATTTGTTGCTTTTGATGTAGCTCAAGCCAAAGAACGGAACTATTGCATCTAACACCTTGTTGATCAATTCCTCCTTGTAGCAGTGGGGGTATTCGGATGTCTACAAAAGCAAGCAAATGTGTTTTTACACAATTGTGCCAATGTCATTTGGAGTTTGAAAGGACTAAAAGGGCCTCTTCTTTCTATCTTAGTTACTATTCTTTGACAAAAAAAATCAATCATATTGCAAAGGTTGCAAACATCCTCCATCTCAAGTCGCCCTAACTATTTCCTGACTTCCACCTTTTAGGACACACCTTCCATCTCCACAACTAACTTATTGTAATTGGTTAGTTTTTTATATGGAAAAATATAACCAACCTATTATAAACAATTTTTTTACATGGATAGGTTTTGACATCTAGTTTGAGCTAACTTAACATCTTGTAAATTCTCCCTTTTCTTTTTCTTATGCTTTTGTACATTTTCCTAATGTATGGTGTGTTTATCAATAAGTTTTGCAAGGTTGCATCAATTGCACCTTCTCCGATCATTCGTTTTTTTTGCAAATTAGCAACCCTACAATTTTTTTGACTCAACATAAATATGCTTCATTGAAGATTTGGTGTTGTTTGTTGCAAAGGGATATAAGACTTTGTTTACGATGGAATGTCATTGGTTGTGACACTTGGTCATGTGACAAACTGTTAAGGTTCCTTACACTATTCAAAAACAACTTGTCAAATGAGACATGCCTTTCATGTTTACTAAAACTTGACATATGACCATAAACTATGAGTAGTTTCCACCTTATTGGTTACACTCTAGGTCTTGTCAAATGATTTGTTCATGAGAACGGCTAAAAACTTAAAAACTCACAAAGGTTGTGTTTACCAAAGGTTGTGGTCAACTAACATATCTCTTTATGACGTAAAACAACAAACGTCCAATTTTTATATTGGAATACATTGCCAAAAAAACACATTAAGAACATCAACATCCCACATCTTTTAACACTAATTGATGCAATTTATCATATTATTAGGACAATCTAGAATATTTGGGGCACAAGTGCATTGAGGAGGAATGGTTACTTAAAAGTTCATAAATCTTTCTAGGCAACAACCACTTCAAGAATGGTTATATGAAATAGTAGAAACTAATTTTGTGCTAGCATGAAGTTCATGAATTGTAAGTTTTGTCATTGATAAGAATAATTCAGTCAACAATAATACCTATATTGCTCCATTTAAGGCACCACCAAAGTCAAATTTACAAGCCAAATTATAGCAAAAGCATCTATTGCATTTCATGCTTTCAATAGCCCTTGTCACTTACCAATGGAAACCACCATTTCACTACCTTGTGAATGTCTCACTGCATTACTTGCTTCCAAGTTCACAATTAAGGAACCATTAAGGTTTGAAAACTAATCTCCATGTATCAATCTATCATGCATTTTCTTAGTTTATAGCAAGATAAAGTATATAATGTTCAAAATCCTAGTAAAACTTTTTCCCACATGCATCCTAGTTGTATAGTCTTTTCAACATACATGGTAATTTCACATCACCTCAACAAGCCAATTGTCATCTTGCCTACAAATACAGACTGCAGAATAAACTCAGATTGGAAAATAAAAATAAAATCTACAATTATTCAGATTCACAATCTAAACTCAAATGTGCATAAATTGAGGTTGCTAGCATCAACCTTACATGAGTTTTGACTTGTTTGACTTCATATTGCACCTAAAACTAGGAAACAAGCTCTGCAAACAACATCCACAGTGCACTAGTTTTTGCTTACAAGGTTTTTAGGCAACGTGTAAAAGTGACAGGTGTGAGGCACAAGTTGTGTGAATCTTTCAAGAGCTGAAACATATCCAAATATCCACTAGATTCCACCCATCCATCAATCCACTCCTTGCACTATTAACAAGGGTGATGAGCACTGTTGCACAATTGGCCCCTAGATTGCAATCCATATAACAGTACCATGTCTGCAATTTATCACTATTGTCATGGCTAGTCAAACTTCATTCCAGACTCAAAATTGGTGGATAGGAGGAACGTTTACTAATTGGAGTGTATACCATCCAGAGGTCTTAGGAGGTTGGTGCTGTACAGATGGCCCAACACCCTTGCAGTGTGAGCAACATAGGACTCTATGCAAATCTGTAAGCTATCAAAGTGTAAAATGTGATGTGATGTTGATCCTGCACCTAAGAGTATCACTGCTTTAAGTCATCATGTGCAGGATCCAGTCATAGTAAATTTAACTGCAAGCAGAAAATCAATTTCTTGGACAATGCCTCCAGCTTTTATCCTCCTCATTTTGAACCAACAGCAATGCACACAAGGCAGAACAATGCATTCAGGTGGTTTTCCTCCAAAATTGCAGAGGCCACTCTGCTTCCAAACCACCCAGTTAACTCCTGCCAACAAACAGGATAATTGCAAACACAAACCGCACTGCTTTTCAATGTCCCACCTTTCGTATGTGGTCAAAACCCTAATCTGATTCTTAATGAGAAGATGTGCAGTAAATGCAGGTTTGCCTTTAAAGGACTGTTATAAAGTTCAATTTGTGCGGGCTGCATTGCATAGCTGTGGACTGTGGACCTTGAAGTCACTGTCAACATGAAACTCAACCACATAAGTAAACTGGCTTATAATATGCCAAGCCTTTTAAGAGATCCACCGGAATAGCAGCATTAGGAGAGAGGTCCAGACTAGCACCACTCAATGTTGCCCTGTGAGAATTATTCTCTTCAAGACATTGTATAACTCCACTGCTTTAACTAGTTCTTCAAACTAATAGTCAGCTAAGAATGCCAATTCCTCTTCTCACGATCACTGCCTGTATGACCATATATGTGATGGCATGCATCTCAATATACATGACATCAAAAGATTACTTGTGCCTGCCAATGTTTGGCTCATATGCTTCAGTTTTACCCACTTTGTAAGACCAGTTTTTGCATCCTTCCATAAGCAATGGATCTCCAGTTCAGACAAGCAGAGTTCAGCTGCTCCTGCAGTTTCCCTGCACCATAGTGTAACACTCCATAGTACTGAGAATTTCTCATAACTTATGATTTAAGTCAAGCTGAAAAGAAATGAGAGAGAGTACCTGATAAGAAGGATATGGATATTTTAGATCTGATGATATAAACCAAACAGGTGGAAGAAAAGAACCTCAACCCTAAAGAAATGAGAAAAACAGATCACAAAACAAAATTCGAGTGGTTTCAATGACAATGATGGCCAAGCTCAGGGACCTTCAATAGGTGCAGCATTGACCACGCACATCACCCCCACTCCCTTCTCACAGTTCATGGCAATAGGTGTAGATTAATGTACATTGATGTCAAATAAAACCAATGTACTGAGTTTCTGTCACAGCACTGGCAGTAACAGGAAAATACAGCTACAATGCTGGCTAGCTCAACAGATCTCAAGAGAGAAAGGGAAGACAAAAACAATCCTAATAAGGGAGAGGAACAACAAAGCCAAAGAGATAGAGAAAGGTGAGAAGGCTATGGAAGGAAAAACCCAAAAAAAGAAAGGAAGGAATCAGAGAGAAGAAATAAGAGTATTGAGAAAGAGAACATTAGTGGGCTCAGAAAAGCTCCCCATTTATGATTAAGAAGCCCTGAAACTATCATTTGAAGATTCCAAAGGCAGAAGGTTGAAACAGAATTTTCCTCTTAAGAAAACCTCTGGATCAATTTAAAAGAAACTTTGAAGAGGAAACCTTATTCTTCCACAGACCAATTAAGCTCAACATTTGAGCTAGGAAGATCCTGTTTCGATCCATAAGGCCTTCAGAACTTTTAAATTGACAATTGAATAGTACAAATTTAACAGAATTTGAATTATTGAAATCCACATGAGGCATATATATCATGTTGATACCTGCATATTTTGGTTGGGAATTGTTCTTTAGTGTCAATGGTTTAGCCCATTAAATTGCTAAATCCATTAGATTGTAAGAGAAGTCATCAGAGTAAAATGAAGCTCACTAAATAATTTAGGGTACATGCCATCATCCAAAAGAGTCTTTGTCTAGATACAAGAAATTGGAGAAATCAAGGTTATCAGGAACAAATAGATTGTCTATGAACATTCTTATTGAGGATATCTTACAAAGAAAAACTAGACACAGACTTAAAAAGATGATCCAATAAATAAATCAAACTCATGTGAGAAGAGGGAGAATAGCTAAAAAGGTTAACACAACTTGGACCCCAAGAATACCAATTGCTTAACATTGACTGACCAAATCAGACAAGTTATCTAACAGGAATTCTAGCCAAGAAGATGAAACTGCAGCATTTGGTACCTTGAAGCAATGAAAAGACTCCATAGACCTAAACTTGACCTTATTGTTCAACCAAACAGATTTGAAGTTAAGGGCTGGGTGCTGAACCCACAAAAAATTCATATCAAATACTTTATCAACTAAAACTGTCATTCCAGCTTTCGAATCTGATGGGTTGATCTTGGTATAAAGAGTCAAGAAATCAAAAGACTGCAACAACAGAGGAGGAGATCACTTCTGAGAGATCTAAGAGTTTGACGATTTCAACTACTGCCCAGCTATTATCAGCAGGGACATCACCCACAAGGAATCACCACAGGCAGGATAGATTTATAAAACAGCACAGCCATTTACAAAGCATTAATGAGTCTAGGTTTCAAGGGTTTTTGTGGAACTTCCAAGCCACACAGAGAAGAGGACAATGAGGGCTGCACTTTCCTTTAGACTTCTTCTCAGCACTTAAAGAACTATGACAACTTAACAATTCAGATCTAACAAGGACTTTATAATTACCATCAAGAAATTTAATCTCATTTAAAACTGAGGCAACATTATGCTTCTTACAGACAAACACAAATTTATTACTATATTAGACCATATAGGTAATTAAGAAAGAGTGTTGGAATCATTTCAGGTGATTGGAATCAACACAAAAAGGGAGGAGACCAATATCTTCTAAGAATTGAAGGAAGACACTTCATGACTGTATGGTGGTTCAGAATAGAACATAGCCAGATCTTATTGATGTGAGAGGGAACAAAGACAAGGAGATTCCTACCTAAAAACTGAAATTTAGAGGGGTTGGGATTATACAAAGGATGATAAATGAGTGGACTCAGGACATTGATAAGTTGGAAAATGTGGCCAACTTAAATATATAACTTAAGAGGCAGAAGTTCATTCAACGTGGTCCTACATTTGGCATGAAACCCAGAAGGGAACTTGTCTTTAGATTTGAGATTAGAGAGAAAACCTACCATCTTTTGCAATCTCTACAGCCAATAGTTTTAAGGAAAGTAAGAAGCCATCCAGCAGTGAATCATAAAGGAAGGAATATCTATCTGTAGAGAAAGGCATAGGATATGTACAATGTTAACAAATAAGGAGGGTTAGACAAACATGGTTAGAGAGAAATCTACTTCCTCTATCAACAAAGAAAAATAAACCTTCAGTCAAACTGTGAGGAAACTATCAGATTGCAATACTTGCCAATCTTGCATGAATAATGCTAATTGTGTGTGACTGTGGCCTTCTACAAGCCAAGGGATTTAGACAAACTCTGATCTTTAAATCCACCCTCAAAGTAATACAACAGGATGTCTGAAACCACCAACCTACACCCATCTACTTGATCCTAACAAGCTGCAACATCAAGAAATCAAGAGAAGAAACAACTAATCTTCTTGGAGTTACACCATTCATGGATGCACTTCACACCAAAAATGTTCTATTGTATGGATAATCAGCACTTTTTTCTCTTTCACATGTCCCATGCAGTCATGCACAGCCAGTGCAAACCACAGCAACATCCATGAACTGATACCCATTTCATATGAGAGTTTTAACAAGGGTATCTCCTTTACAACAATGCTAGTACTATACATAAAAGCAAGGTGCAGAGTGTTTGGTGAGTTACCTTGTTATCTCCAAACTCATTACAATCAGATTGCAATCAATAGCTGTCCTCCTCAGTTTCTGGTCTCCGGAGATAGTATCGCAGAGAGTTTGTCAACACCTACAGTGGACAGTTAACTCCTGTCATGACATGCAAGGAAAGAATACTGCTATCTGACATCATTTAAAGTTATTCTTACAAAATTTGCCACCTTTCATACAAAATACTCTGGAGAATGGTTTGGCCAGGCACAGCAGGTCAACCAACCTCCTCCAGTGATGGGCTTAGAGCTTCCCCGTGATATGTCACCCAAAACTTATCCTTGGCCACAAGTCCCTGTCACAACATCCCAACCAACCCACCCCGGTGTTCAGGACCATGTCAACATTATTCTGCTTTGTTGACTGACTACTGCATACATAGTCACAGACCCTCATTATATGGCAGCCCAGACCACTACACAGAGTGCTTAAGCTGTGCAAACAGAAGACATCAGCTTGATCTTCAATTCAAATACCCTTGAAGACCACCTCAGTGAATTGGAAAAAATATTCCTATGCCAGCTAGGAGAGATTCAAGTGTGTACACCTTCACATTCTAATTAAGGGGAGTTCCAGTGTGACAAGGATCAGTTCATTGAAAGATCAGTTCCAGCCAATTCAAAACAAAACATGACAAGCACGAGTTTGGTTAAAACATTGTGAGTCACTCACAAATTAATCTATGAGATTGCAGAGAAGACTCTACAACACACTCTATGGCTACACAACAAGAATTTATGTTGTCATATCCTTGTCAGTGTAGACTACATAGTATACGACTATCACCTTCATCATGCATAGCAGTGACTAGCTGCCATTACACTGACTTCATCAGCTCCCAACAGTGGGTGTACATAAGTGTGTAATAATCTACTCAAAAGTTTGTTCATGATGGTATGAGACTTGGACATCATGAGGCTTGAGATGTATAGGTAATCTAAATAATCAGTCATATCCACATTCAAGCTGTGCAACAAGCTGATGAGCAAAAGCTTCATTTGCTTTAGCTTGCGCTTGTGTAAGCAAGCATCTAAGCTTGATACACAGAGAGGGATACATAGAGAGTAGTGGTTGAGCCCTCATGCACCCTGAACATATCTTCTAAGTACATTACTGGGTAACATTCTGGTTCAGTCAAATTGACTTAGCCACTGGAAGACATATCTATGAGATTGCAGAGAGAACTACAAAACAGTCTGAAAGTAGACATTTGTCTTTTCCAGTCAAACCAAAACAAACATGAAAAGAATGGGTGTGGTCATAACCTTATGAGAGTCACAAAGTATCAGACAATCACATTCATTATGAATCACAGAGACTATTTCCCATTACTCCCTACCAACTTCATCTACTCCCAGAGGTTGTAGTAGATAAGGGTGTAATAATCTGCTCAAAATTTTGGACAAACAGAGACAGAATAATTTATATCCTGAGGTTCTATCACATTTTTGGAAGCGATGGGAATGACCCAGTTATGATGGCTGGTAGCATTTAAGAGGTATAAAGAAAGTCAATAGTATCTTATTGAAGCTGCAAAAAGCTTGTGGGAGCAATATTCATTTCAGTTGCCTCTGTACAAGCAAGCATATAAGCTTAAGGCATAGAGAGGTCTTCACATATGGTAGTGGTTAGGGCCTCTGCACCCTGAACATTAAGCACAACATCATGAATGGCAGTGACTAGCTGCTTTTACATCCCACCATTACATAGCCCAACTGTGCCTGCCCAAAACTAAGTGCAAACAATTGTAAAAAAACTTTGTAGGGGGCTCTCCACAAACATAACCTGATCTGCAATTATATGATGGTCCACAAGCATCACAAGATTAGAAAAGGAGGGAGGAGTCTTACCTCAGTATCAATCTCTGCTGAATCTACATAAACACTACTGTCTGAAATAACCTTCATGATCTCCAGCAACAAGCCTGGTCTATCTGCTGTCTCCACTGACAACAAGCTGTACACCATTGATATGCACCCACAAAAACAAGGACCATTTTCAATGTTCAAGCTCTCAAAGGTCCAGAACCAAACAGAAGTGATGTGGCATTGCTACTGGCACAAACTCTGAAAAAAAGACACTAGAGAAGGGATTTCAGTGAGATGCACTTAACCTTCGAGAACCATCACGAGCAACACTGATGTGTGTTGCCACATCAACATCAAGCTGCACAACATCCAAAGCACTCTGGATTAGTCTGAGAGCTATCTGGTCCCGTCCATATAATCATAGCTAAATGCGGGCAGCAGCTGCTCCAAGACAACCCTACTGGGATCAAAATTGTTGCACAGATCCTGAACTGCATACATGTGGAATTTGTCAAATAATTTTCTCATATGAACCTCTCACCCTTCACCAAAATCAAGGAAGTGGGCAATTTTAGACAACCATAGCTCTCTGAGATATGGCTCTTACACCTGTACAACAAAATTCCAGTTCCAGCCAGGACATGCTACATAACCTTAGGCAGTTATTGCATCTAAGAACAAGCAATAGACTGTGTGCCATCAACTGACAAATGTAGCCAATAAGAGGATGAGAAATACACCTTCTTTGCTGGGGGTTTGATACCAAAAGCCTCTCCCAGTGCCAACTGTTCACTAGATTCCTGCAATTAAAAAATTGCAGGTATCAACTGCATAAGACCACTGTCAAATAAACATTTAAAAATACTTGATGCTGCAAGGACAACCTGAATGCCCATGCAAGTGCTATGACTGTATGTCTAATGCATGCACCAAAATTGCACAATGAGAATCTAAACTGCAGCTGTCAAGGTGTAATAAAGAACTGAATCAACTTTAAGGTTTTCTGATGGTCTATCTGAAGGCTCTCCAAGTTAACTCAATTTGCTAGATACCTCACATCACCAGATGAGATTCCAATTTTCAGTTTTGTTGATGGACCAAAAGTAACTAAATCCTTTCACTCAAAGCATGCATAGGCATTGGCATGAAAAGACATACAGGATGGTATTCCAGCAGGTTGTGAATAATGGTAAGCCGAATAAGTTCCAGCAGCTCTGGATTCTCCACTTTTTTATTGTTGTCCCTGAATTCACCAGAGACCACATTTTCATGCCAGCCTTCAAAAAGTGTGAGGAAAGGATAAGGACTTTGTAAAGATATGCTCCCCTTCCAGAAAAAGGAATAATCTTTGTACTATTCAATTTTGAACTTCAATATATTCCAATTGCTTCCACAATGCCACCTACATAGTCTACAGGGTCAGTAACCCTTCATTCCTGTCAACATCGCCCATGCAACCACTCAAAAAGCCTGATGTCATTGTTCCTCTGAATTTTCACTCCTGGTCCTCATCATGTGGAACAGCTTGACCAATGTACTGGCAGTACTATTGCAACCCTAAGGACTGTCTACCAATGAGAGAGCTGAACCTGACAACAGTTGACTTTCAAAACATCAGGGTACTAGACCCAAGTTTGGCTCTAATCATTTCCACAAAAGAGGCAGAAATTGCAGAAAGGGTTTAGGCTTGCAAGATCATGTTCACTTGCTAGAATTGATAGAGTTGTCCAATATACCTGCATATGACTCTTTTCAAATTCAAGAGGTGCACATAATGCTTACTTTTTTCCATCCAAACAAATTGAAACAACTAACATAAATTCCGTGACAGAGTTGCAAGGAGAGAAGAACAAAGTCCATCTTGATTCAGAACAACCAGGATAGAGTAGAGTGTGTACATGCGTGTGACCAGGAACTTCTTTTTACGCAGGTTAGGGCCCTCTGTGGTGACAACCCCTCTAACAACATTGAGCCCCAAGTCCTTGATTGCCTTCATCTGCAGGACTGGCTTCCATTATTAGTAAAAGTATTGCCCAGTTCTGAAATTAGCACCAAGAGAAAGAAAAAGGTATGAAACTGATTATCCAGTCAACCTTTTTGTGACCAAACACCTGAAATTGGGTCACAAGTCATATCTACTGTTCAAATTGGCATTACAAGACAGCCCAAGTCTCAATTCTACAGCCATTGTGTGGCTCTGAACAAATAGGGCAATGAACGCAATCAGACAACTCACAGGGATCACACACAAGAAAATCTTCCAAATTTGACAAAGAGAGCATCCATTTGAAGAATTCTGAACTAAGATTGTTTACATGATCGTCAGAGAGTCAAACACACCGTGTCAAGGAGTGCACCTAGACGATCTCCAAAACAAATCTCCACAATAGTTGCATCCGGATCTGAGTGCTCATCAATATTAACAGTGGGCTTTGGATTTTCATCCTCCTTAGTTTCACTAACCTGCAAGAGGAATTTTTTTTCCTTCGCCATTAGGTCAAAACTGATACAAGACAAGGAGGTCCACAACTCCGTCAGGTTATGAAAGTCAAAGCCCAGTCATGTAAACACCATCTTATTGCACCTTAACCAAGAATAGCTTTGTCGCTTTCTACACAGCCATAATGACATACCATAGCAGGCAATTACTGCACCCCCTGATATTGCAAAGTAATTCACAGATGAAACTTTTTGTGATGAGAAGCAAAGATATGGAACCCCCAAGTATCATAATTCAAAGGAAATGGAAATGTCTGGTCAAGTGAGGAGGGCCATGACTTAGCCATCATACTGTGCTTGCACATACCGTAGTGAGGCTTGCTGCATCACTGGAGGCATAGCACACCATCCTGTATACCACATAAATACACACCATACACAAAAAGTTCCATTAGTGAAGATTGATCATTAACAGAGGCATATATAGCTGCAATCATTGATAAGATGTACAACAGGTATCACATTCAACCTAATGAATTTCCCCAAGGCTCCAATTACTAGAATGGACATTGTGATCATGCCTCTTTTCCTAGTTTCTCTTGGGACATGGGTTTGTCTTGTCGCACAATAAGCAATGAAATGAAATCTCTTCAATTCTGGATCATTAGATAGCCACTATGGTTCTTGTCACGAGAACGATCTTTCGCGCTTCGGACGGGAGAATACGTTCCGTGTAACCGGCTTCTTCGTCAGATAGCAACCGACGACGAACCGAAGCGGGGGAAAAAAACGGTTTAACATCGACACAGTTGCAATGTGCCACACACAACATCTTGCATGACAATTTCACTAACGCATCCCCCCCCCCCACACCCGCCCCTCCACTTCAAAGATGACACTGTAGGCGTCACCGCTCGTCAACTAAATAAGCCCCGCCGGAACGGACACAATCCAACGCATAACTGATTACTAAAACATCGCCATGTTCGTCCCTTAAAATGCAAAAGTTCCTAAAAAACCATCCAAAAAGACTCTACAAATAAATGCAACAGACCAAGAACCACCAGAAGAAAAAAACCGCGGAGATAGGCTTTCCTAGACAAACAACTATCATTCAACGAGGGGGAGACAGATGGCACCACAAACCCCTGAGAAGAAGAAGAAGAAGAAGAAGAAAAGCGACATAGCCGACGCTCCTGGAGGCTGAACGACGACGAGGTCTTGATCGCCACCACAGACGGCCGCGAAACCGGCAGCTTGGAAGACGAAAACGAAGAAGCAGCAACAAAGAGAGCAGTCGACTTTGACAGCGAACATGCAGTCACAGCAGCCATGGCGAAATCTGAACACCACTTGGGAGGAGGGAGTGAGGGAGTCGCAGAAGCAGCAGTGGCAGTGGCAGCAGCTCCGCGAAATGAAGCTTTGGAAGCAGTAGCTGCAGCAGCAACAACAACGACAAGGCTGAGAAAGCAAAAGCTTTCCCAAATGTGCGACGCTGGTGGTGGCTGGCTGTTTCTTGGATGGTCCGGAGACCGTTTACCCTTTATGGATCGGAAGTGGGTGGAACTGAGCACTGAGCCCACTTAGTCCACTTAACCCAATGAGCCCACTGAGCCCACATATTCACTTTTACACTCAAGAGGCTAATTAACGGTATAGCGTTTACTGGCTTTCCCCACCTAGTTTGGGTTGTTTGCCTCCTGTGGAATAAGTTCCAGTACCAGCCCAGAGTACGAACACAACCAAGTGTTCCACTTAATTCGTGGTGACAGATCCCCTTTTTACCTGGGCCAGTGTTCCCAGCAACGAATATCCCCATATATTAATTAACCGGTTCAGAGTTGAGACTTGCGAGATCTCATTGGTTGATTCTCACAAAAAGGGTAAATCTCCATATAGAAATATTTTTAGCTTTATTTTATTTTTTGCCTTTGCCCAAATAGTGGAAATGGGGGGAGGGGGGGGGGCACCGCCATCGCTGCCCTAGAGTCTTTTTCCCTTTTTTTTCAATTTCATGAAATTGATGAATTTTTGGTGAAAACAAACGTTTTCACTGGATTTTTTTTTGCAATGAGCCAATTTGATTGGCCCATCACAAAAAACGTTTAAATCTATAGAGGCTCACCCAAAATAGAAGTTTCAATGGAAAAATGAAATGCCTTCCTCTTGGCCCAACTATATGGGTGAGAAGGGGAGGACTTTGGGCAAAACATATGGGATTAAAGCCAGGTGCTATTAGGAACACCCGTGGGGAACACAGCGGGAACAGATTGGAAACCTGATGGGAACACACTGGGAACTTGAAGGGAACATTTTGGGAACAAAGAAAAAACTGGAATTTTTTTCTAATAAAGAAGCCTAAGAGTTTTTGTCAAAAAATTGTGATGAAAAAAATGTGGCCACATTTGGAATTCTTTTTACAGAAATTAAATTTGGAAGCAGTTTGTTGTCATTTTTCTTTTTCTTTTTTTGACAGATTTTGCTACAAAAAATGGTCGAAAATTAAAGGAAAATCTATATCTTGGGGTGCTCACCACCTTTGGCTAGTTGCTTGCTACCTCACAAAATTTGGGTAAAAAAAAAAAAAAAAAAAAGAAGCCCTGATCTCACCTAGTAAAAACCTACAAAAATATTGAAAAACCAAATAAAATCCCAAAATGGGTTTGGTTTCTGAGGGTGGGTTGTTCCCGGAGGTCTGCCAAAAATAGTAGGCCTGAGGACGGGTTGTTCCCATGGGTCTCGTAAGAAGGGGTCGGTGAGCCTAGTGCGTTCGCCGTTGATGCCTATTTCTATGGGAACAATCCAAAGTTAGCCTATTACCTGGATGCCTATTTTTTGGGAACAGCCCCACACCCACGTGCTTTATCTAGCTCAAGGAATTGAATAATAAAATCTATTATGGCAATGAGGCAGGAATTCTTTTTCAGGATTTTGTGATGTAGCCAAAGTGGCGATCATTCACAAAATCATTTAGCCAAATTTGGCTACAAACTGGATATGAAAGTATTCAGAATGCTTTTATATTCTTGGCTACCTACTGGAACTTATCATAAAAATTCAATGATTGTTTTTTATAATTCCTAATTTGGCGAATTTGGGTCTTTTTTTTTCTTTTTCCGTGAGAAATCCTTTGAATAGCCCAAAATCATATTTTTCAGGTCAAAATTTGACAAAAACTCGCCAAGAAAAGAAACATTGGCATCAAATGAACACCTTACAAACTTTACATGTTACTAGGTTTGTAGTAGTGCGCCAAACAAACGCGAGCTGCAGGCAAAGTGGACAATGCTATTATCTATTACCATCGAAAAGCTGGGATTGGAAATGGCGTGAACATTGAAGTTGAATGGAGGTGCACAACAAAGCGATTGAGTGAACCATCATGGTTAGCTAGGGAACTAGAACACAATAGAAAATTGTTTTTTGACTACTTACCATCCATCTTTCATGGGTGTTGGCTTGTTCCATTGTAACCCTACCCAATGTAACACAAGTTTCTTGCCCCAACTACAACCCCACTCAAAACTACCTTTATCCTACACACAACTAGAAAGAACATAACCCCACTCAGAACTACCTTTTATCCTACACACAACAACTAGAAAGAACATAACCCCACTCAAAACTACCTTTTATCCTACACACAACAACTAGAAAGAACATAACCCCACTCAAAACTACCTTTATCCTACACATAACTAGAAAGAACATAAGGGAACCTAAAACAATT
>Ga0209208_10002962_pt1 | contig 24445 bp, 20 predicted proteins | sample S1TSphfallax_3_FD_187694 | JGI IMG/M metagenome (GOLD analysis project Ga0209208, IMG submission 187694) | Host-associated microbial communities from peat moss isolated from Minnesota, USA - S1T2_Fd - Sphagnum fallax MG (SPAdes) (version 2) | ecosystem: Host-associated > Plants > Peat moss >...
GGTCAAAGACATAAAATAAAATAAAAACTCATGAGATTTGGACACAACGCATTAGATTTCTTTAGTGAATTTCATTACTTACTTCGAACCACCTTACTTGTTAGACTACACTACATAGTAGTTCCACTTCCAACCGGTCTTTTATTGTGAGTGCATATCTTAGTAGTGAAGGTGTGCAATAAATCCTCACAACCCCCAAGCTCCTTAATAGACTCAAATGTGAGTCTAAGGTGAAACAACGGAAGAGTAAGGAATTGGGGGCATGCTTCGTGGCTCGTAGCACTTTGGGGGTAGAACGGCATGTTGGAGCTCCAAGATGGGACTAGGAAGAATGACAAGCATTTAATCACTCACATGGATTTGCACAAAACCAAATAACAAGTTGGTTAGTGCATAGTTGGAACATTTTTGGTGTTAAGACGAGCCACGGGCAAGCTTGAACTCACAAGATTCACCATGGCCTAGATTTGGGGGAAGCCACCACCTTCCCCTTATAGTATACTTTGTGCCTCTCCATAAGGCCCACATCCAAATGGCATTTTGTCTTAGGATTCCCGCAACTTTGGGGGCCCATAACTTTACATTCAAACATCCAATTCAGGTGAGGTCTAAAGCAAAGTTGTAGCCCTTGTCGAGAGCTTTTCAACATCATGTTGCATGCCACTTGCACGCAAGGAAATCGGGTCGATTCCTGACTTTTAGTGGTCAAGAATCAAACTGCCAATTTGACTCCCGGCCCGTCTTTTGGCCATAACTTGTGTTTTAAATGTCCAAATGGGTCATGCAAGCCCATTTTAGACATCTAAATCTCAATATCTTTCCAATGATATAAAAAACTTTTCAATCCAATGGGTTTTGACCCCTGTAATCACTCTCTAAAGATTTGAAAATCCACCTAGACTCCAACTCCCCAAGGTGGGGGTTCCTTTGGGAGTGTGAAGGTTCATCCCCTCACACTTTCCTTCACTCTAGGGCTTCCTCTTGGCCCGCTACCTTGCAAGCCCTTGCCTTTGGTTGCAAGCCAAGGCTAGGGTTGCGACATTCATGACCTTTTCAAAGCACAAGTTATTCCTTGGTAATCACCCAACAACCCCATCAAGTAGTATGGCCTTATGAAATTAATAAGTTCATCTTTCAAAGGAATGTTTACATTTTAAAATACCCAAGTAATCACAAGAGTAACTGACTGAAAGTGCAAGGAATCTCCATCTCAAAAGTTCCGCCATTGTTGTAGAGAGTTCAATTATAGATATATTAAGCACTTTGACCCTATGAAAGCACCTTCATGACCTTTTCAAAGCATAAGCTATTCCTTGGTAGTCACCCAACAACCCCATCAAGTAATATGGGCTTACGAAAATAGGAAGCTCATCTTTCAAAACACTATTTACATTTTAAAGTACCCAAGTAGCCACAAGAGCAATAGATTGAGAGTGCAAGGAGTTTCCATCTTAAAAGCTCTACCATTATTGCAAAAAGTTCAATCATAGAATGAGATTTCTCTAGTCAATGTTAGAGCCCTAACATGCCTCAAAATCTCAAAAAACTTCAACAAAGCGAGAGTGGTGGTGTTAGTGTGTTGGCTTCAGAAGACCAAAAATTTAAGAAAAATCCAAAATCTATGTAATGGCTTAAAAGCATTGGCTACAAGAAAACAAATTGAACACAGTTTGATGTTTCAAAAGGAAAGGGAAGAGAAGCTTTGAGTAGTAACCATAATGAGGTTAACATGGTTGCCATTCAAGATAAGAGCTAGAGATTTCTAGAAACCTTGAAATCAACCCAAGCATAACAAAGTAGTGGTACAACAAAAAATGTCTTTGTACGCCAAGTGATTTCATTGGATTTTGAGTGAATTCACTAGTTGTAATGAATGGGGACTAGTGGGGGAAGTAGTGAATTCACTAGTCTAATAAACAACTAGTGAATTGCACCCACATTTTGTAGTGGTGCAATGGGGGAAAATTAGAGGTGGAACAAATTTCAAAGATTAAGGACATCATCAAACAATTCAAGAAGAAGGGGTTGGCAACAAACAAACTAATTGAGACATAAACAAATTCTCTAGGGATTGAGGAAGCCAAGAAAGGGGTTGTGCAAAACGGAGAGATGGAAACATAAATGAATGATCAATAACTACTAGAGAAGACAAGGTTCCTGGAAGTAGATATTGAAGTAGAAGAGACACTCTCAATAGAATTAGGGTTCAAGTACCCACAATTACACACATGTGTTGGGCATTATGAAGAATTAAAGATCAAGGGCTTGAATGTAATATCTAACTTAAATCCATGGTGATTAGAAGCACACCTTCGACTTTTGCATACCTTGTTTCCGCGTAACAATGGATGGGCGCACCTTCTTACAACAATGCTTTTCTTTCTTGCACGTTGCAACAATGTCATCACTTGTAGGTGTTTCCTCTGGGCGATACACAATGGAACTCCCATCTCTAGACAAAGAAGATAAACTCTTGGAACTACTAGTTGCTTCACATGATTCTCCAGTTTCATCCACCAATGATGCATAACAAGAAAGTCCAAGTCCTTCCATGTGAGTTTGTTACTTACAAAAAAATATAAAGGCTTTGAACCCACAAGTTGCAAGAATATTGCAGTTCTACAAGAAGGTGAGCAAAACCTAAATTTCAAATTCATACCTAATACTTAAAACTCAAATTTTGACGACGCACATTAATTAACCAAATATGAACGAAAACCTTAAAAGGTGGAGAGGGGAAGGGGACTACACCTTTCTTGTGCACATCCTTTGGAAAAACAAGTTTATAGGTCCCCACATTCTCCATGATTCAAATACCCGCCTCTTTGTGCATAAGCCATATGGTTCAAATGAATGTTTTTTTTTTTCCAAACACTGCATTAAGCCTTGCAAAGCTCAAATGCAATAGCATTGTGACTCCCACACACAGTTGCAATGAACTTCAAGTGATGCAAGGGATTTGCAACACTAGCAAGTCATCTACCAAATGTATATAGTTTACTTTAATCAAGTTGAACTTGAAGAAAAATATGTTTCCTAGTTTCTGCAACAAGAAAGTTCTATGGTGGCCTTCTAACGCTTTTGCAAGGAGATGCAACCTAACGAAGATTGGTCACATTTTGGCCCGTTAGGCACTAGTAATGTCTGAAGAACATACTTTCTTTGGTGCCTTTTTGAGTGAATGTACTTCAAGTGAAGGGGTGGGGACCATTTGTGGTTGGATTTGGTGGAATGGCAACATGTTCATGATTAGAATGATGTAATGTTCAAAAATATTCTTACATTTGGATAGGTAACTTGGTGGTGAGTGAAACATAGTTCTCCAACCCTAATAATGTATTTGCCATGCCTACGGTGCATTTTTATTTTTTTCTCATTAATGTTAATAAAAAAATTGACATATTATTAGATTTTGATTGTTAGCTTGACATGAGGTAATTCATCATCTTACCATGTCACCTAACTAATTTTTCACAAATTAAATAAAAAATGAGGTGCATGCAATAGCATATTTAGAAAATGTAGTCCTATGTCACTACACACCACCCAAATTCAAATTTTCCTTCAATACACATTTTCGCCCAAATCCAAATTTTGGAATGGGACTAGTTCATCTTGTCTCCATTATATGTGGTTGATATGTGGGAAGATGAATATGATTCTAGTGGACAAATGTTGTCCCCTTAGCCACTATCCATCAATCCCATTGGAATTTATCAATTTCACCATGTAAAATGCATGAACTTCATGTCCACGGAATTACTATTTGTTAATTTCATGCTAGCCTCTAATGTGAATATCTAGCACTAATTAGGTCTAACTACTTGTTAGAAATGCAAGTAATTTTGCACATACATGTGTCCATGGTGATTAATGATGATGAAATTAAGTCAAGTAAATAAACAAGAATCATGTATTATTTTGTGTGATTATTGTTTATGTTTAAATACAACAAATGGAAAAAATACAAAATTTGGTGAATTGTTGCATCATACCATACCACAAATACAATATTAATAATATTTAGGCATATATGAATGGCAAATTGTATTCATTGTTTTGAACTGATTGTGTAGGCCCAATATGATTTTCAATCCAAACATTGGCATGGTGTGCATCACATATGTTGAAGTATACATCTAACGAATTTACATTTGATTGTAGATTATATGCCTTTGTGTAATATGGCAAAAAGGATGATACAATGGAAGGATTTGGGAGCTAGGTGTATGGCTAAAGGAGCTAATGGTGTTTAATTATAAGATCGACAATACTAGTTGATGGATCATCAATCGCACATGGATTATAACCATGACAAACCATATAGGTGTGGTGAACAAGTAACAATAGTGGTTTTACATTGGTTGGCCAAGCAATGCATGCCTCATATGTTTACAACAAAGGACACTAACACGTGTGCTTATGGACATTATCCTCCAAATGAATACACATGGGCATTTGTTGCTTTGGGCATGCCCAACAAAGAATTCTATGCAACTAGCCATGAAACGTTGGATTATTTTTTAATGTTTCAATTTGGTGCACGGCAACATCAATTGATGTGGTTGCTCAACAATGCCCAATGAATGCATAGGTTCCATAAAAAGGGTAACCACCTTTGTGTAGTACCTAGTTAGCTATGATCATTAATTTCATGTTGTGTCATATATATATTTTGATGCCAAGGCATTATTTTCAATTAATTATCAAAAATGCATAAATTTTCCTCATCAAAGCTAACAATGAATAACAATGCAAAGATCTTAAAATATAAAAGAACTATGAGGATTGGGGCATATTTGAATCACTCTATGTTCAACTTGGATTTTTTATTTTAACACAATTAAAATGCTAAGAGGTATGGGGTCATGATATGATATTGCACATGGATATGTACTTGGTATTGTGCCTAATCCACATAATTTTCATGTTGGTCCAATAGAAGTGTTGTTTGAATGTCAAAAAGAAATTCTATTAATGTCATGAGGTGTGACAATCAATGCATAAAATTAGGTACAAAGGCTTACTACTAATATGAACATACATGTCAAAGTTATGGAGGATGCAAGCATTAGCAGTGCCATGTTAGAATACAAATGTGGTGACCAAATGGCAAAGGTGTTGTTGCATTGGTTGTATGCTCAAGATTGTAGACCTCTTCATGTGTTTCCACCAACACAATCAGGGTCAAGAAAACACAATTTGGAAGAAGCTATTTTCTATTGGCTTCCAAGATGTGCATAGTTTGCCAAAGTAGTGGTATTTAACAAAGAGGTTTACCAAATCAACCAACAACCACCCTATATGGATTGCTTCCAGGAAGGTGCATGGTTCACTATAGAAATGGCTAAAAAACCACTACTTAAAGTCAAGTTTCCATGTTTCTACTAAAAAATCAAGAAATCCCCTAGTAATCACCTAAGCTCTAGATGCCAAACATATTTTAAACATTTCACTTATGTCATTACATGGGAAATATACATGATATGCCCATCTACCCATCTGTATTTGCCCAAAAGTCTACATTGAAGAACTCCACTTTTGTCATTATATGGGAAACCATTGATGATCTAAAAAGTTAAATGCAGACCCAAACAATCTTATCGGATCTTAGTCTTGATGTTATCAACAATATTATAGTTCATGATAACCTTGTAGATGATGACCGTTGCCAACAAAGATGACTAGTTGTCTAACTTGGATATTGGTCTTTGTGTTATTAATTATATAAGATATCTAGTACATGAAAGTTCACAATTGCCAACAAAGATTGTGAATAGTCTTGTATATTGGTTTTGACATGATTAATGATATTAGATCTTAAAAAATTCACCCCAAGAATTTGACCATTACATTAAATAATGACTAGTTGTTTTGGAATATATATGTGGTATTATTAATCTAAAGGATTATGGCTCATTTGGACAAAAATGTTTAAGTGCTGATATGTCCAAAATGAGTGTAATGAAAAATTAAGCCAATGCAACCCCAAGGATTTATCTAGTTTCATGAGTTTATAGGTTTGCATGTGGTCATGATGGGGTCATTGAAAATATCATCAATATGTGTGTGTGTGTGTGTGTGTGTGTGTGTGTGTGTGACACACAATGAATTTGATGGAGGGCATTAGGCTATCAATGTTCAATAGGTATAGGATGGAACATTGAAAGGCATGGATATGGGGGCATAATGCAAAAGTAATAAATACATGATATGTAGTTACACATGGACACCCATAGAGCTAGGCAATTGCCAATAGGAGATGCAAGGCGAATCAAAGCTCAAGACATCAAACTTTGGGAATGTGACGAAGTTCAAGCACATGCTATTAGGCAAGAGAGGTACCATTGCCCCTACAAAATTTGCCCATGTGCTCGCCCTTTGAAAAGATCCACAACTATCAAAGACTTGCGAGACTTTGGCCAACACCCATGTAATAAAGGTTGGACAAAGGTATGTTTGTGGACCTTAATATGATTAACAACCCATATCACTATCCATTTTATGGACATTACCAAAACCCAAAGCCATATGGTGATTTTTTTCCATATTGTTCGAATCAAAATTAATTAAATATATTGTGAAAAGCATAGTGATTGAGGATGCAATAATTGAATACAACATTTTTAACATGTTGTGTACATACATCCATGCCATAGGCTACACCTAAGGCATTTATGAATTGAAAGTCTAAATTTGGACTTTAAAGGTGTCATGTCAATAACACTTCAAGGGGATGGTATAATTAAAGTTAACTATCATGTGCAATAAAAGGCAACAATATGTGTTACTAATATGTATCCTAATACATGCATTATAAGGTGAACCCCATGATTCGTTGGACAAAAAATGGATGGCTCACCTCAATTGACAACCACTCATGCCCATAGAAAATATGGATGCATCTCAACCCCATGTGGACCTAGAGGTGGACGTGGCAAGGTTGGTGAGGGATGTGTTTGTTATTGTTGAACAAGTTGCCCCTACCACTTGCATGACCCAAAACATAGTAATAGACTCAAAAGTTGGCACAAGGAATTATGGGATGCCCTGAAGTCAAGTTTCTGGTGGTGTGCAAATATTTAATGAAGACCATGAAGTTCAACTAGTACAAGCCAAATGATTAGAACTTGATCATGCCTTAGAAATGGATGGCCCTGAAAATAATGGGCTTGAAGAAATGTTCCTTTTTCATGGTCAAAGGGACACCGATGATGTGCAACTTGGAGGAGTGTAATTTGATTAGTGCGTTCACCATGAAGACATAATTAACACAATGGAAATAAAGCCAGTGGCACTAATTAATGGCATTGGTGTGGAAAGGGAAGTGCGATTGAATGAATTTGATTAAATGACATGGTGGGAATAGATGACATGAGGATGGATGCTACTAAAAAACAACAAAAAGCACATGGAAAATATGGGAGAAGGACAAGGAGGATGGAACCCTTGGCACAATGCATTTGAGGAGGCTTCAAAAATACGATTGTTTGAAAGCTCCAAATTGTTAGGCCTTTGTGCAACACTCCTCATGAATTGTTGTCACACCCATGGTACGTCCAATGTTTTCATAATTGAACTACTAAGACTAATAAAAACAACATCCTACTACCCAAATACACTACCTTCCTCAAAATATGAAATGTCTAACACCTTAAAGCAACTTGGGCTAACATACAATACAATTGATGCATGTGTGAAGGGGTGCATGTTATTTCGAAACAATTATGCCAATGTGGACCAATGCATCAAGTGTGGGGAACCTAGCTGGTATTAACAAGTTGGAAAGTCAACTATTGCTCGCAAGGTGTTGTGACTCTTCCCATTGATACCCCATTTGCAACGGATGCTTAGCACACTGGCACAAGCAGATTTGATGGTGTGACATTGGCATAATTATAGCCAAAATGGGTTGATGCGCCATGCACTAAATTCACATCAATGGAAATTCATAGATAATTAGTGGCCTCCATTTGCACAAGAAACTAGAAATGTGCAACTTGGGTTAACCACAAATGGGGTAAATCGATTTGGAAAGAAACAATCCACATGGTCAATGTGGCTAGTGTTACTTATGAACTATAACATCTTGCCTTGGTTGACCAACAAAAAGTACTTCATAATGTTGTCCCTCATCATACCTAGACTAAATTGTGTTATAGGTGAAGCATTTGATGTATACCTTCAACCACTAATGAGGAGCTAAAGATACTATGGGATGTTGGGGTCTAACACGAGATGCATCAAAATTTAATGGCCAAGCCTAATTCAACATGTGTGCCATATTGATGTGGACAATGCATGATTTGCCATCCTATGGCACAATAGTTGGATGTGTGATCAAAGGGTATTGAGGGTGCCCATGTTGTGGGGGTAACACTATCACACAAAAGTCATGAGTCTTGTGGAAAAACATATATTGTTCACAACACATGAAATGGCTACCAATGGAACATGTTTACTAACATAACACATCTTCATTTGATGGAGTGTGCGAAAAAGGGATGGCACCACAAAGGAAGACAATTGATGAAATTTATCATGCAATTATAGCACGTACAACATGGCTAGTTAGTGGGGGTTGACCTCATCATAATGACCTAGCAAAAACATTCGGGCTAAAAAGGCTAAGCGTATTGTTTCAATTGGAGTATTGGAAGGTAAAGATGAACCCTCCACAAATGTTAACTCAATTTATGAATAACTACAAATTGGTTTGCCACCCATCTAGGGCCATAACATGTGGGATGTGCACAAGGGTGTATTCTGGAATGGAAGATTAATGGCTGCAAACTAGGTGTGGGTTGTTTGATTGTCACCTTTAATTTGGAAATTAGGTCAAATAATGGAAATATAGGGAACTCTTAACCTTATATATGTTGGTGGATTCATGCCTAAACTCATCAATGACATGTAAACAAACTCAATCAGTGGCACAATCCACCAAATCGTGACCAAATCCACTATAATGATAGTGGCACATTTCACCAAACATGAGTGGAATGGTATTTGGTTACTAAAACCACTTCCTTTAGTAGTTGATACATGTACAAACAAGTTAGCTAAGGTTCATTCAATCAAAGCGTCAATGATGACCTAGAATACAACATCAATTTTCAACAAAAACCTAAAGGATCATATTACATGTGGGGGTTGGATACTAGAGTACTAGGTCACTAGTGGCAACAAATGACATAGTTGGTGAGTGGAAATCTAATGTTCATGGGGGTTAGGGGGGGGGGGGGGGGGGGGGGGGGGGGTGGCTTTTATTTTTCTATAATATTTGAATGCATGCAAGGACATGAAACCTTGTAATTTATTCTATAACATAGGAGCTTCCTATCCAACACACATTGGACATAATGCACATTGAATGCAACATTTCAAAAAGTGCTCTAAAGTATTTGTTTGGGGAACAAAACACAATGGAGGTGCGTAAAGACATGGAGGAAACAAATGTGAAACAACATTTATGGCTCCATTGGGATCTTAATGGCATGAATTATGTGAAACCTCTAGCCCCATGTGTGTTCACACAAGATGAAAAACAATTGTTTTTGGACTTTGTTAGTGAGGTACGTGCACCAACAAAGTATGTAGATGCATTTAAAAAACACATAGGCCCAAAAAGGTTATATAACATGAAAAGCCATGATGACCATGTAATGTTGCAACACATACTCCTTACTTGTGTATGGAACTTGTAACACCTTGGCCCAAGAAGAGCAATCATTTGCCTTGGCAGAACCTTCCAAAAACTTTGTACTAAGGTGTTGAACCCTAGTGACATCCCCAATTTGAGAACATATATTGCAGAAGCTTTATGTATGCTAGAAATTTGGTGGCCACTAGCATTTTTTGACTTGCAAACCCACTTGATTATTCATCTCATGGATGAATTAGAGATTTGTGGACCAGTGGGAAATAGATGGTGTTACTCCATTGAACGATATTTGCACGTGCTAAAAAAAAAGTGAAGAACAAGGCTAAACTCGAAGGATGCATGGCATCAAAGTACATGTATGATGAAGCCTTAAGGTTCACGACCAAGTACCTTGCATTATATCCACACACAAGGCGTTGGATTTGGGATGCCAACAAAAAGGAAGCAAATGTTAGTGAAATGTTAAGTGGGAATGGGGCATCAAAAATGTTATCCTCTATGGAAATGGATATGATACATGAACATGTTATAACAAACTTTGTGGCCATAGAGGTATTCTGCAAGTACCTTGATTTGTATCATTGTACATCATTTTGTCAAACATGCCAATAAGAATTAAACTTATAACATATGTAATAGGAAAAGGTTGATGGGAGGTGGATTCCTTTTTTTTGTTGAAGTTCATTAGTGATCATGATTGGGTGAATCACAAAAATGGCTTATGGGTGATGTCTTGGTGGAAATTGGCTATAGGGAACGGGATGAAGAATGATCCCACTAAGAGAGAAAAAAAACAAAGTACAAGACACATGCTCAAGCTAGATGTCAAGGGAGGGTACTCATTGTTCTTCATGAACATTTACAACACGACACCCCATCCTTTGCACAATGGTTGCAAATGTGTGTGAAGGACCAACTCCTTGCAGGCATTATAGTACATGAAGACATAGTATGACTATTGAGACCCCCGGCCCAAAGAGCATACACATATGAAAAAATGTGGGCATATGGCAACCATTATTGTGTGGACACAAAATCATTCAATACGATTACTTCAATATTGACAATTATGTCATACCTTATCATTGAACACAAGAAGAAACACACTTTCAAGCACAAAATCTTACACGTTGCACAAAATCCCATATCAAACAATTGCAATTGGTAAAATCCACGTACACAAAATTGAGTTAAAACATGCCACAATGCACAAAATCCAAAGCACAATGTTCATTAAAGTACAAAATATATCATGCACAACATATACAATGCACAAAATCCAAATACAAAAAATCTAGTGCACATGAATGGAACTATTATTTGAAAACCACAAGTGTACATATCATGCCCTTTTGTTCATTTGCACTAATCTACACAAGATTACAATCTTTTGTGGTACTAATATATATTTTTAGTAAAATATTACCATGATAAAAGAGAAGCACTTATTTTGTAGAATAACCACAAGACTCTCATGCATTGATTTAACCCTTACAATTTCCTTTAATTACTTAATCAACGATTATAGGCATCTTATCCGAAGATTAATTAACTCCATCCTTGGAATGGCAACCCATTAGAAATTCCAGTCCATGCGACCTTGTTCACTAGCCAATTCCATTAAGTTGGGCCAAAAGTCATTATGAAGTACCCATTCTAGTGGAATTGGTCCAATCCACAAGAAAATGAGTGGAGTGCATAGTGGCTAGGACCACATCCTTTGCTAGTGAAATGGGCAATACATAAAATACTATGTGTAATGCACATGCTAAATGGTTAATCATTCCTATCAAATATTTTCATCTAATCGTCCTCATGTTCAATTCCAACCTACACAACACCGAACAACATATCAAATTTCAATAGCAATTACATTCTTTGGAAACTATATATTATTTTACTCAATTTGCCTTTAGAAGAATGGAAAATCCATATGGCCCATAATTTGATTTCATGTGTACATCTAATGGCAAATTCAAGCCGCATTCATGTATGAAAAATAACATAGTCTACAAATAATTCATGTTGCTTTAACACATATGTCCACCTCAAACACTAACTGTAAAGCCCTTGTAGTATAGAGACCAATTTTGATAAATACCATTGATAATGTCAAGAGCAAGATTCAAGTTGATTAATATTGACCATTTTTTAAAGTAGTTGTGAAGTCCTATCATAAATACATACAACAATATTGACATTGTCAATACTAAACTCAATGCCTTACAAGGTGCTACCCAATTGATCTGAACATTCAATTAATATTGTTGACATGTGTGGTCATGATCATAAAGAAGGTAAAGAACCTTGACACAATTGATATTTGTCAAGTCCAAGATCCAAGGCTAGAAATCAAATTTATGTTTGGTGCCAAATGTTAATTCAAACCTAGGAGATCATGTGGCTCCAACCACTAGCCATTTCAGCCATGGTACTATGGTGGAACGTGTCAATATCATTAGAAGTGGGTGGATTATGCCAACATTAATTAATCACTATTATAAATAGTGATTAACAATTTTATGTGGCAATAGAACCATTATCACCACTTAAAACATTTATGGCCATGAACCATAAATCCACTTCAAATGGTGTCACATACACATTCACAACCTATTCATTTTGTAATTTGGTTGTATAATATGCATCATTTCTAGCTTGGTTATATAAGTTTCATGTGTTCAATTTTGATACCATTGATTTAAATGTCTAGGTGAAGATGAAAATTGTCTTTACTCAACAAACTAGCCCATCTTCATGTAATTAAACAACTAAAGGACTGGTAACAACAACTTAAACAACTAATAATTTTGTTGGAAGTACTAATCATCATCTATAAGGTAGAAATTAGTTTTGATACATGTACCATCAATAATATCAAGACCAATATCCAATATTATAAGCTTACTAGTATTGACCATTTATATAAGTAGTTGTCAAATCCTACCATATATAGATAAAATTATCACTAAGCTATTGCAATATATAACTTCAAAGCTATATATTCCCAATTCATCCATGCACTCCACTCCTAAAATGTGTGTCATGACCAAAGACAAGGTAAAGAACCTTAACACCATTGATAATGTTAAGGGTGCCCAAGACTAGAAGTCAAGTCAATCTAATTTGGGAACAAATGTCCACCTAGGGGATCATGTGGCTCCAACCATTAACCATGTAAACTTGGGCATTATCATGGAATGTGCCAATATCACTAAGTTGGTCTATCAAGTGGTTTTGGACAAGTGGGTGGATTCTACCAACAATGTCAGAGATTGACAAATTTATATTGTGTGAACATACAACCATTATTGCCACTTAGGCATTTATGGCTATGAGCCATAATCCACTCAAATGATCCCACATCCAACATGTATGTTAAGAGCCTATTCATTTTTCATTTGGTGTTCATTCTCACATGTTTATAAACTAAAATTAATTAGCTTTGATACATTTAATTTGATTTGAATGTACATGTCATTATGAAGATCCAATATTATTGGGTAATTGATTACATTTAATTGACAATTGCAACATTTGAATTAATTTGTATAAGCCATTGTTTGTCAACTATGAGCTTTAACACTATGAACAACATCATGAATATGTGATCAAGATCTTGCATCATGATGCAAGGTGTATATTAGACGACCAAGATGCAAGGGGCTACATATATTGATCATCATGCCATTATGGAAAATGGTCATGATCAAACACAAGGCAAAGATCAGCGAAGACACCATCAATAATGTCAAGACTAGAATATCCAAAACTACAAGTCAAGTTTATGTATGGTGGCAAATAACAATAACAATAACAATTGACACCTAGGGGATCATATGGTTCTAACCATTAAGCATTATTAATCCAACCATTCCACTTTAGTGTAATGTGCCCATATCCCTAGGGTGGTCTACCAAGTGGTTTTAGACAAATGGTGGATTCTACCACTATTAGTGATTGCCCAATGTATGTGGCTACACAACCATTATCACCATTTAACCAATTATGGCCATGAACAATAATCCATTTTAAATGGTGCCATTATAGACCATGGGCAATATATGTTCCTCCACTAATTACATAATTAGTGCATGTACATGCTATGATGCAATATGTTAATGAACTAATCAATTTTTAATTTCATGTTATACAAAAATAACATAATTTTCAAGAGTAATTGGAAATGTCTAGAACACATACCAAAATTTTCAAATCAACGATGGCCCATTCAACATATAAGGAAAAGAGTAATATATAATATTATTTTCCTTATCTTCCACCTTAAAGTCATTGTCTTCACAAATTGTTTGCAATTCTTGGAAAATTTCCATTGAGCCATTCAACATCCATAGTTAGTACCTTTTTCCCCACCTTCTTGATTGTTAGCTTGCCCCATGTTGGTCCTAAAACCCATCTCCTTGTTTAATTATGTCACCACCTTTCTTTTCAATGTCCATTCCTAATTACATGCATATATGGTTCATTAACTTCAACCACCACCACATGTTTGTTATGTGGTTATTTGTGCAACACCAATGGCTAATGTGTGTTGACATAATGTTTAAGACAAAAAAACACCCACATTCCCATAATCATGATTAAGATGCCATTTTGATCTATATGGTATTGTAATATAATAATCATCAATTTTGCATCATTGCCACTCACCCACATCAGGCCCACATGTCATGTTATGGTGCCAATGTCACTATCTAAAGTGACTTTGGCCAAGCGGGTGGATTATGCCAATGAATATAGTCATTGCATAATTTGTCGAGTTCATTAATCACCAGCTTTATAAAATCAGCATTGAGGCACTTTTGCCCATGAGCCATAATCCACTATTCATGTTATTGCATAAATTCATAACAATTATGAATTTTTAATGGTCAAACTTTTTGAAGTGCTTAGCTTTAATATATATCAACCATAATGTCAAGACCAATATGTCAACAGTTATTCAAAACCATATTTCAACTTATATCAAGAGATCCCAATCTCCAAAACACATACCAAAATTATGAAATTGATTATATATTGCTTGTCATGCATTATTCTTCTTCAACAACTTCCACCTCAAAGTCATCTTCTTCAGCAACCCTTTGTAATTCTACGTCTAGCCATTCAACATCCATAGCTAGTACCTTTTCCCCACCCTCCCCATTATTTGTTTACCCTATGTTGGTTTGGGAAACCAAATCTTCACCTTCATCACAACCTTGTTTTCCAATGTCCACCCTTACAATAGTTCATCAGTTTTAGCCACCATGCATTTAGTACGTGGTTATTTTTGCAACACCACTCGCCAATCACCACCAGCAATTGTGTCAAAGACAAAGAACACCTACATTTCCATATTCATGTTTCAACATGCATGCTGAGTTGTGAGACTTGTGTTTTGTTTAACATAATTGTAAGAATGAATATAATGACAACATAATAACTAATCTATTAATTATATTTCAAATAGCCATCCCAACCAACCCTATTTAATGTTATATGTACTTATTTATGCTTACATATCAAGTTATCCGTGCATTCTTTTGAGTCACAGTTGTAGGAAAAACATATGGCTCCACCATGGGCGACAACTAATGTGCAAGGTTCACCACCCAAAACCCATGTTCATCTTGATGTATGGTTGCATTTCCTCGTGTATTCATTGGGATCCATGAACATTTGAACAAAACCACATGTAGGTCTACATAGTCCACAACAAGGATTTCCTTCAAGACTCCAATGTGGTTCAAATTCCCCATCACAAAGTTTTGATCTTGGGTTGAACTATGACTAGCTTGCCTAAATATGCAAGCCACCCTAGAGTCATAGGTTAGGTGTTGGGGCAAGGTATGAAAAGTGGACTAGAATAAACTTTTTGGAACTTAACTTGGCCAACTTCAACCTATCCTTGCAAACCCAAATTATGTTAACAACTATTTAAAGAGGTGAAGTGGGTTGGGGATGAACATTATCAATGTTTTAGGGGATGTGATGTGAAGTTCTTGTTATGGTGATGACTTAGAAGATAGTGGAGAAAACACATTAGAAAGTGAGTATGACTTTTTTGCCATGGCAAAATATGTTGTTGTCATGAGGGTTGATGAAGGGACAATGGGCCATATTGGAAACATTTTATTTCAAAAACATTCATTGTTGGGTTGTGGGCCTCCTTCATTGTATTTTTCAAAAGTTGAACATTTGTAGTATGCATTCATTGCATATGGAATCAATTCCTTGTGGTCTGATGTGCGTTACAATTTGGTCTAGTGGCAATGTGTATCTTCTAGATATATAATTTCTTGCACCCATCACTTGGTTATGAATTAAGAACCCTGGTGAATCATGGAAGCATGGCAAGCTTTCATTTGAGCATAAGGAGTATAAATTTCTTATGCTTGAATGAAAGCCTCACCATGCTTCCATTCAAACGTGAGGCCTTAATTCAGTACATGATATGTAAGTTTTGGTCAATACTACTATGGGTTGGTAATGTGGGGCACTTGATGCCTTTTTGGTAATCATTACATTCATTTTTGTGTGGATATAATTTGTGTTGGGCAATGGTTGCATTTCTTGGTATTGTGTGAACTATAATAGTATTGTTGGGCATAATGTTGGATATGCAATGCTTGATGATCTTGCGTCACCATTAATTTGAAGGAGTAACATGTACGTAAATTGATATCAATGTAGGGCTTTTAATGTATTAGGTTCCATTTCTATTTGGTTCCTATAGTTTTGTTACAATCAACATTGAAATGCACTTGGAAATATCTTGTGTTATTTTTCGGGATCAAAATTGTTGTTGATGGTCATGTTTAACAATAAGATCACCAACATGAAGAAACATCCTAAACAATCCTTCATCCAATGTTGCCATACAACTATTTTTATTTGCCGACAAGGTTTGCAATTATGATTACATTTGTGAAGAATCTTCACATACATGTGTGAGATGAATGTTTATTTCCATGTAAGACATGAGATTCATAAGGCTAGTAGACATAAACCTTCCAATCTACTATTGTGATTAGTTAGTACTTGTATATGTTGAATTAATTTTAGTAAGTTAGTTGAACTTTTTTGGATAGTCTAAATTGAAGAAACTATATATCATCCTTTTTGTCAACATGCATGTGCCAAGGACTTTTAGACTATAGAACTATGCAAGATTGATATATTTATTAAGAGATCTTTTGGGTGTATATATGTAAATAGGTAAATATGACAATGTCAAACCACTATTGCCCCTTCCATTTTATAATAGTGAAGGCAAATTGTCACCTTAGTGACATCTAGTGTATGAACTGCCTTGTCATGTAAATGATCACATTTGAGTGAAAAACAATAAGGTGACATGTGCCAAATGACCACTTTTGCTCTTGGAGATTAATGAACATGTGTTTGTGTTATATATTGTAAGAATAGCTTCAAATAATCTACACCTAGTTATTCAAGGTTAGTATGTGAAATTTGACATTATGCATTCCATATTATATTAGACCTTGCACGCATATGCCACACATGCTGGGATGGGTGGGTTGTGGCTTCCTTCCATCCATTAACATGTTGCATGTTAGTGGAGTGTACAAAAACAATATAAATAGTTTAATTTCTTAAAATTCCCTTAAAAAATTGTGTGCAATCAATGGTGAACACGCCCATTGACCTTCCACTAAAGCATTCATGAAGGGGGCATTGCCACTGATGGCTTATACTTTGTCAATGTATGGTGGAATGGCACATGCATGTCTAATTCCACCTTAAGCAATAGTCAACAAGTTGGCATTATCATAGTTACATTCCACTTTTGTCAATGTAATGGTGGAATGTCACAAATCCCATTCCACTTAGGCAGTAAAAAAGGTAGCATTGTCACATTCCCATCTACTACAACCATTGTACAATGGAGTAACATGAGTCCCATTCCACTTAGGTAGTAAAGAAGCTGACATTGTCCCATTCCCTTTCACTACAATCAATGTATGGTGGAATGGCACAAGTCCCATTCCATTGAAATTGGATTTGAGTGGAAGAGTGTAGTGGCATAGGGCTTGGTTTTCTAGTAATGATAGGGCACAAGATCAAACAACTAAAAAAGGTTGCCATCTAGACAAGGTCCAAGGTCTAGCAATCGAATTTGGTCGCCATCTAGACACGGTCCAAGGTTCGACATTTGAAAATTGGTTGCCAATAGGATAGAATCAAGGTCACCATCTTGACAAGTTCCAACATCTAGTGACCAAAATTCAATTGCTTTCTAGACTAGTGTAGTCTAGATGGTGAATTCAAGTATGTCTAGCTTGCATATTATTTTAATCGTTAGAACCATCCCATGTGCAATGAGTTTCAATTGCCATTTGAACAAGGTTATGCGACCAAACATTAGTTGCAGCCTAAGCACCCTAGATTGGAAGCAACCAAAATTTGGTCCAGTTTAGATGATGATTGAATTTCAGTCATTAAACATTGCACCTTATCCAAAAGGTGACTTTGACCCTATCTAGATGGCAACCTTGACATTGTCTAACTCATAAGCGATTTTGGTCACCATGTGGGCATGGGTTTTCCACCAAGAATTAATCATGATTAGTGTTGGGTGGTTTTCAAATGTTGATTTGGTTCTTGATCCGGTTCTTAACCCGATTCTCACAATGAAAACTGATTAACACTTTTAAATGTGAGAACTAGACTAAAAACCAACTTCATGTTCTCACATGACCGAAATCGGTTCAAATGTGTACATGTATATTTTTTTGGAGAATTGTACAAGTTTTTTCACATAACTCATATTCAGTTTTCAAAGTTCTTTATATCAATTATCAGTTCTTCTTGTTCTTCTTGTCACTTAGGATTACTACTCTTCTTTTGTTGCTATTACTTTTCTCACATGGTGTTGTTCTTTCTGTGTGATGAAGTCATTTAATTATTAAAAATAAATTCAATTAATGAAAAATTTAATAACCAGGTTATGAAAACTAAATGTGAAAACCAATTATTGTTGTATATATGAAAACCAATTTATTTAAAAATGGGGTGAGATGAATTTTTTTTTGATAATTTGACTGATTCTCACCAACCCCACAAAAATTAATATATTAGATAATCGATCAAGTTTTCATAACATCATGAGAGAATTGGAATTGGCCAATTTTCACAAAAAAATGAAAACCACCCAACATTGGTCATAATTGGGGCACCCTAGATCAAAAGCGACCAAATTACGATCACTAGACATTAGACCTTATCTAGATGGTGAGTTTGAACCTATCCAATTCATGAACAATTTTGGTCACCATGCCTATTTACAACCAAAAATCAATTGTAACCTTAGCACCTTGGATTAAAAGTGACCGAATATTTGTCTAATCCACATGGCAACCAAATTTTAGTTGCTAGACTTTGGACCCTGTTCAAATGTCGAGCTCAACCTTATTCAGCTTGCAAGTGATTTTGGTCATCATGTGCATAAGGGTCTACAATACTACAAAATGTGGGTGTAGTTCATTAGTCCCTGTTCATTAGACCAATGAATTCACTACTTCTTCACTAGTCCCTATTCACTACAACTAGTGAATTCACTCAAAATTCAATGAAATCACTTGGTGTACAGGGACACCTTTTGTTGTAGTGTTATGATCGATAATTAGTTGTGACGTAGACACCCTGGACTAGGAGCGACTGAATTTCCCTTCGATCGTTGAAAAATATAGGTCACACCTTTTGTGGTGATGTGACATTTGGTCCATATAAAAAGTTTAAAGGTACCACATTGCCCACCTTTCCTCACGTTGTTTAGTTTTTGGTTGTCATTCCAACCACCATTTTAGACTTGTAAGGAATGGTAGCTTGAAGGGGATTTTATTTGTTACCTTTGGTTTTTGACAAGAAATCATTACATAAATAAATTATTCCACTCCCTCAAATCTTGTACATTTGAACTTTCTAATTATGTTTGACATGTGGCACTTATATATTTTGAAAGTGTATAACCTTCTAAACAAAATAGATTGAATGTTTACTTAGTTCCAAAATTAGTTTAGTTTTAAAAAATATGTTTAGGGATGAGCAACATATTCTTGGAAATATGTATGGGGACAAGCAACTTAAGGATGACCATCAAGTGAATAAAAAGACGAAAGGTGTTTGACACATAATCAACAAGGATGTGCTAAATAATGGATAATGAATAGCAAAATAGGGTTGCGAAAGAGTCCCCCAACCTTGAACATATATGAAGGCCAAACAATATGCGACTTGAACCTACATTGGTTGATATTGGCCTCCTTCTAGGCTAGCACCAATGACTACATATAATGTAGCCTCTTGGTCCTAGTGCCAACACTAAGTCATTAAGTCCAAAATGGGAGAGGTTTGGGATTATTTCCATGCATTACAATAAAAGGTGTCCCTATAAGCCAAGTGATTTCACTGGATTTTGAGTGAATTCACTAGTTGTAGTGAATGGGGATCAATGAAGAAGCAGTGAAATCACTATTCTAGTGAACAAGGACTAATGAATTGCACCCACATTTTGTAATAGTGATGGCCAACCCACACGTTTTCCAAACAGTGAGGTTCGCTTATGGTTGTGCCAAAGGTGTATGTTAAGGTCATCTTTTAGCAAGATGTGGATAGGACTAACCTTCCATTGATTGTAATGTAGATTTCACATCTTGAGTGGCACTATACAATGAACAACCTTACCATTACATGATGTTGGCCATGACATTTCATCCACTAGCCTATTTATAGGAATGGGGTTTTCCCCTCTGAATAGGCTTCGAAGAAAGATTGGTTGTTGTCTATTTAAAACAAATCTTGCTTCCCCAAAAGACTTGATTTCATCTTGGGTGAGATTGGTTTTAGTTTGAATCGACCAAATTTTTGGAATAATTAGTATGTTCAATGCATACTTGTGCTTTGTACCACCAATGTAACGATTCATATCATCTACATAGAACCAAAACTCACATAACTTTAAAGGTGCACCAAATAACTAAAACCAAAACCCTAAGTAAGTCATGGCAAGGACACCAATAGAAGTTAATTTGACAATTATCCTTGTAGCACAAGAATGCTTGGTGGATTTTTGCAATGCGAAACATTGAACATGCAATGTAGTGGGGCATCTTTCTATTTGCCAAACTCCATCTCCACATGGAGCCTCAAGGACCTCAACATCCACATTTGATTTGACAATTATGTGGTTTACATGAAGATGAAAAAAATTCACATGGTCATGCCAATGTGAATCCACCTTTTGATCCATGGGCTACATTCACCTTTCATTTGCAAGAGCTAAAGATCTCTTTCATGCTTCCATATGTGTGATTTTAATTGTGCAAGCCAAATTTGGGTAATATTTGAAAATTGCATCTACAAGTTGCTTCGAATTTCCAAATCAAGTTGTTTTACACAAGAACAATTCACTCTTATCAGGCCCTTCACCTAGTCAACCATGCTACTTGAAATGATAATATAATGTCAATTGTTTGAAAGTTTGAACATAATCATTCAATGTCACAACATACAAATAGGCTCCCCTTTTCCTAGACTATTGAAGCCATACATTGTGCATTATCTCTTAAAGGTTGCACATGGGCATGCTTGTAAACTCTTTTAGAAAGAATTTTACAAGAAAAAATAAATGTTCGTTATGTTATTTTAAAATGGTTGGTACCATAGATGTGAAATTGTCAAAAATATGAAGTGAAAGAAAAGATATGTGGGAGGGTTGAAAATAATACATGTATCATAAATCCTCCCCATTGTCTCACATGAAAGTATTAAAATTAAAATTGAGCCAATTCTTTGACTCTTGAAGTTCAACTTCATCAGCTGCCCTTGAGGAGTACCACCAACAATGGATTGTTGCATACTGAACATCTACAAAGACATGACATTTTTGTATTCATAGCACAATTTCCTAGGTCTGTTTCACAATTTTGGCTTGATCTACTATTTTGTGTCTATCCATGGATTGACTCCGGTGGAAAAAATAAGTTCGTTATCTATCCAACATCAGCTCACTTGCATCTCCACTACCATAGACAATTCAAACAATGTTCCAATTCGCTTGAGCATTATCGACCATCAATCCCTTGAAGTTTGGATTGGGAACACCATTATTGGCCATCACCTTGTTTAGATTCCACCACATTACACACTAACCTTTCATGTCTTCATATTACATATCACATATCGCAATCATCATGACCTTATAGTAGAAAGAATCATACACATGGCAGATGAATGTCATCCAACCCTCAATAAGCTTTACATGATCAAACATGATCCAAGCGGTTTGGAGGTCCCCCCTAGACTACATCAATTTGATTAAATCATAGCCACTATCATCTCCATGCACAAACATTTTGAATAGAAAGATTTTTTTACCAGTTTATTGCCCTTCAAAATAACTATCTTGAATGTAATAATAACCATTATTCCTTTTTTAGAGTGAGAATGCTATAAACATACCTTCTGTTCTCTGGCCAATGCTTAAAGGAAGGAACTAAATTCTGGACATTGGGAGAAAATAGAGCTATGAACTTGTGCATCACTTGGCACAACTTGTCACTTTAAGGACTTCCATTGACCCTTGTCCATCCTTGTTCAACAAATGCTTCAAGAGGAAAATTTTACTTGTAACCAACGCAATGGCCAACATGGTAACCCCTAATGTGTGCAATGCCTCCTCTTCAACCATGGATTTAACTTCTTCAAACACATCTCTTGAACGACCTTTTGCCATTGGGTGATCATGTGTACCTAAATGAATTGTCATTCAAGTCAAATTGTCTTGCTTGTGCACGATGTAATACATGCCAGCTTCACATAGAAAGGGATGGTATTATAGGTTTTGCAAAAAGGTGGACTAGGTGCAAAATGGACTCTTTGAAACTTGTGAATAACGTTGCCACTCTAAATTGTTTCATTTCTACATTTGTTAAAAAGAAAGAAATCACAAACATCATTTCGGCATTACAAATGGCCCAAGTAGCGAGCTCTTTGAAAATTCATTTGAATTGAAATAGTTTTTTATGTCAATTATTTTAACCTTGTACCACACATGGCCATCATGTTTCTTATCCATTCCTTGCATCTGATCAAAAGGACCATCATGACTAAAAGGGGGGGGAGTTCAAACAAAACATCACCATGAAATGTGGTCGGAATGTAAGGAACAATCTCAATAAAAAAAACTATCATAGTTCAAATCTCTCAATTCAAAACTAGCATGCGTGGCAAGGGACATTACCCTGAGACAATCCACAACACTTAGCAAAGATGGTCCTCCCCCACAAAGGGAATGTCTATACTAAAATATGGGGAATAATGAAAAATAAAAGGAAAGTAATTCATCTGTAGAGAAGATTTCGATGGGCAAAGAGAAATTGCAACCGTTCCATTTTCATCAAAAGAATTGAATACACCTATGAATGAAGATTGAGGATTGACACGGTTGGCAAGAACTTCTTGCTTGATTTCCACAAGATATGAGATAACATTGGCAATAGACGTTCTAGTTTTCAGCATCAAAACAATATTATGAGAGCTTCTTGGAAGTTTTTTTGCAATGATCTTGAACCTTTCGAGATTCACACTCCATTCCAAACCAAGGTCACCAATGACTGGAACCTAATAAATAGATTTAATAACATTGTTGTTGGCATCATATGCATCATCCTTGGAGACATGAACAATTTTTGGATGGAAACCGAACATTGCACATAAGCATCACAACAAAGATTTTCCCAATCCCCCTTGTGAACCTAGAAAGTTTTTTAAATGCCCTATGTGTTTTGCACGTTTTTTCATTTCCCCCTTAAAGAATTGAATTACACAATGAAATTCAACATGCAACTCCATTGTCCCAAAATGTTGTGTCAGATTTAAAGGGGTCCCCCCTTGGTTTAAAGGGGGATTTGTTTAGTTTATTTATAAATAGGGTTTTGAATTTTTTCTATGTCAAATTTGAAGGGACTCTCCTTTGGTTCCAAGGGGATTTGTTTAGTTTATTTGTAAAGAAGGTTTGTGAAAATTGTAGTGTCAAATTTGAAGGGATTTCCCCTTGTTTTTAAGGGGGGTTTTTTTTAGTTTATTTTAAAGAAGGCTTTTCAAAAATCTACATCAAATTTGAAGGGATTCCCCCTTGGTTTTAAGGGGGGATTTGTTTGTTTATTTGTAAAGAAGGTTTTTAAAAACATCTATGTCAAATTTGGGGAGTCCCCCCTTGGTCTCAAGGGGGATTTGTTTTAGTTTATTTCACTACTAGGAGATGTGGCCAAGTTCACTTGGTATTTCACTAAGATTTGAGTGAACTAGGACAGATTCACTATAGGAGATCATGGTAAAACATGTTAACCCCCCAGTGACCGGGGACTGGTTGCTACGGACAGGTCAATTAAGCTAGTGAAACAAGATGGAAACAAGTGATGTCCAAATTCAGGTGGAAATTACACCTATTAGTTAAATCAACCTACAAAATAGTCAATTAAGAGGGTTTTTTCACCTGGCGTGATTAATTAATTTAAATTGTTTTTTCATATTGTGTTTAGTTAATTTAGGAGAGTTATTTCACAAATTATGGTTGGTTGATTCAAGGAGATTTTTCCATCTGTTAACCATTAAATATGGGTAATTAATTCCATAATATTTTCATCTTGTAATTTCCATGTGTCCATCTAAGAACTCAAGATGACAAGTATAGAAACATGCATAGAAACTTCTAAGGTTTGATGATCCTTGTTTGAACTTTCAGTGTGCTTGCAA
>Ga0209208_10002963_pt1 | contig 24441 bp, 20 predicted proteins | sample S1TSphfallax_3_FD_187694 | JGI IMG/M metagenome (GOLD analysis project Ga0209208, IMG submission 187694) | Host-associated microbial communities from peat moss isolated from Minnesota, USA - S1T2_Fd - Sphagnum fallax MG (SPAdes) (version 2) | ecosystem: Host-associated > Plants > Peat moss >...
TGATTGATTTCTTCAATTTTTGGTATCCAAATAAATGACCATCTTGATAACTGGCTAGATATGAAGTTATCAATAAACTCATCAATTACCAGGTTATCATATTATTAATGATGATTACAACACTGTGCAATGTCTAATTTCCAGAATCAATTGATGTTTGCAAGTTACCAAAAATGCAATCTTCAAATAATTTACACTAATGATATTTTTCCCCTTAAATGACATGTCTGAACTTGTGTGCAATAAAAGCATCAAGATGATTACATATTGAATCCTCATTGCTCCAAAACATGATTTGCTTGAACTTGGTTACCAACAGAGTATACTGGGCTCAAGCAAATTGTGTTTTGGAGCAAATTCAGACCTCCATTGTGCACTTCATTTCTCATCTTTTTAAGCCTATCTGAGAAGGCTTTCATTTCAATGTTGTCAATTGATCATAAACCATTTCTAAACCTTTCGATCCAAAACTATTAAAATATTTAACAAAATCGTGAATGCCATTTTCATTTGGAGGCCATTTGGATAATGGTATTATTTTCAAGAGAATAGATTAATCTTTTTAGGGTTAGTCTAACAAACAAAAAAAATCATTTTGTGCATGTACATGATGGGTATTGGGGTTTAATGCCACAAAATTAAAAAAATGCTGAAATTCCTTGAGCAATGAGGCATTTTCATCAATCTTTTGGAGTGCTCACTATTATTTCCCCCCTTTTAATTTCCAAAGAAAAATATGTCTACAAGTTAAATGACAATCAGCAAGTTGGCATTCCTTTCCAACATCCTAATCTGCTGAACTTATTGGAATGGAATGATAAGAATTGCCAAAAAAACTTCTAGTGGATTCCAGAGGCTTGTTAAACCTAGCTAGCTTGTTCAATTGGTAAGTTATATTATATGAAATCAGTGTAAGGCCCTTGCCCATAGATACATGGACATGGAAATGTTTGTCTTTTCATATCCATGAAGGTGGGTAGGGGAAAGGAGTGAGATAGTCAGGCTTGGAAGAGATAAGGTTCCAATGGCACAGACATATATGCATCCTTTTATTATTATTATATAGATTACCTAAATGGGTGCAGCCCTGGCCCTTGTGCAAGGTGCAATGTCTATCTAGTCTTTCTGGTCTTGCTGGGAAACTTATTTTAACCATAGTTTGTGCTTCACAATATGTTTTTTGGAATAGGGTTATTGAAACATTGCCATGATGTGGAAAAAATTGGTAAGGTTAAAGACCCCTAAACAAAAAAATGAGTTTCAATTTAAATTATTATGTGAGTATCACTTTGAAAACCCCTTGTCCTAAATGGGTTTTTTGAACTAAGAAAATTAGCTTGGAGGGAAAGGGAGGAAAAAAAAAATCCACCCATTCCAATGGCAAAAGAAGTTCAAGGTGAAAAAAATTCTTCACTCCCATTGCAAAGGAGAAGAACTCTAAGGGCCAGAAAAAAAACAGTTCACCTGTTGCAAAGGCAAAAGAAAATGGAAGGGAAAAAACTAAAATTATTCACCATGATTTTTGCAATGATGTTTAAGCAAGGTATATAGGTTTGTAGGGGGGAAAGGAGAGGGTGCTAAGAGGGGAAAGGACTATATTTTTAATTTTTTAAATCCAAAAAATCAAAAAATCATCAACCCCCATTGTGAAAGAGCAAAAAGTTGTAAGGAAAAAAACAAAGAAACAAGCATTCCACCCATTCTAGTGGAAAGGAAGGTTGGAAGACAAGAAAACAATCGTTCACCATTACGTAGGAAAATGTTATTAGAGGGAAAAAAAACATTTATTCACTGATTTCAACAAAGAGAGGTTGGAAAACAAAAAAACATTTGTGTGCACATTCTAAAGTGAAAAAGATTAAAGGGGGAAAACGAAAAATAATTCATGGGTATTTTTAAAAATGGATGGTGAAGAGAGAAAAATAAAATAAATTGTTCATTCATCCCAAAGGAGAAGGAGGTTACAGGAGGTACAGAAATAAAGTTCACCCATTTGAAAAGAAAGGGAAGTTGAGAGAAAGGAAAAGAAATAGTGCACCTATTCCAAAAGAGAAAGAATTTAGAGACCAAAAAGGAAAGCAAAGGAAAATTATATCCACCCCAAATTTGCAAATGAAAAAGAATTGAGAAGGAAAAAAAGAAGAGAAAATTGTCCCCTCTTGCCAAAGAGAAAGAAGTTGGAAGGAAATATTACTTGCTTACCATTTATTTTTTCCAAAAGGTTTCAAAGAGGTTTGTAAAAAAAACGAAAATCCATGTAAAAATAAATAAATTGACCACAAGAATCCATCGAGCAAAAGTACAACGCAAAAGAAAACACAAATAGACACAACCCAAAGAAAAATAAAAGGAAACAATCAACAAAAATAGGTAAAGACCTTGTGCAAAGAGAACTCATGGTTACAAAATACCAATCAATGATAACAAAGAATACTCAAGATGAAAGAGGTATCATCTAACACAAATTGACTAGTGATAAAGATGCATTAGCTATGATGTGTGGAAGAGATGAAGAACCATGACCAAGTGTAACAATCCATTAAATAATTGTTATGGCTTTCACATGTTGCAAGGCTATTAACACATACTCTTGATAGTAAGAAATAAACATCATGGGACTAAAGAAGACCATTGATGACATGGGATACTAATATGTGCACAAGCAGTCAAAAATCAATCAAATGAGAAAACACCCATATGTCTCAATAGCAAGGGGAATGAAATCATTGCTTAATGTTTGCTTAGTGTATGATCATGTCTTTTTCTAAGCAACCATCATCACTACATGTGTTGTTGTTGTCAATGCTCATTGCACCATATTTGTGCAAGTCAGGTCAGCAATGATGATGTCCATCAAGGTCCAGAAGTCATCTCTAGTGATAAAGATATCCACTTGTTATCAAATGTGGTGAAGGAAAAGGTGGGAGACCTCCTTCTAAATATGTGTTCCACTTTACAAAACATTAATTGCGATAATATCTTGAAATGTATCATGGGTTGTTGTATGTTCACTCTTGCAAGGGCACCAAAGCAAATGGGTACCTAAATCATCAATGGTATGATCACACTAACATCATGAAAGATGGGTAACTGTAGGATGTGGCAAGCCAAGACAAGTACATAGTGTTGTACGGAAGTGGATTGAGGATAAACAAAATACAGGTGTGGTAGCATGAATTAATAACCAAATGTTTGCCCTTAAACCCGCACATGAGCGGAAACATGCTCACATGATATTTTAAGGAACGTCTATTATAAGCAAAGTAAATTCCTATTCGTGCAGGTGATCCATTAAAGAAGTTTATAACTAGGGATAAGATTAAACCACTAGATTTCCAAAGGGTGGGATTTGAAAGTAGACAACATGGGCTTGGGTATCTCGTAGTGCCATCTCAAAAGTGGAAATGTTAATTTCAACATGTACTATTGAATCCAAAAAAATAGGGTGATTATTCTATTGGAAACGAGTGATAAATGCAAAAGTAATCAGTGTTCAACATCCTAAAAATGGGGGGGGTAGTAGTTCAAACCATAGAAGGGTGCCCAAGCCCATTCATAGAAGTAGGAAAAATGGCATGATGATGAATTAGGTGACCGATAAAACTACCAAAATATCCCGCACCAAATAACTTTTCCAACATAGTTATGGTATGAATATCAAATTTAACATAATGTTGCAAAATACCTAAAGATGGAAAAACTATAGATATGATATAAGGCATTAGGCGTAACACAATGAGAATATTGTTAAAGCTACTTAAAGATCTATAAGCATAGAAAAACTAAATATTGTCCCAAGATCTTCATTAAAAACTTCAACCACAAATAATTCAACAAATGATCTAGATCCCACTAGTGCACCCAAAATATAAAAACTCAAGTCAAGAGTAAGAAAGCTAGGAAGAAGTGATATAAAGTGGTCCAACCCCTATGGAAACCAAACTACACACTTGTTGGTTGCATTGAAAGCCTTAATGTTGAAAATTCCTACTGCAATTGTAAAAAAACAGGAACCACATTTGATGTAGGACCTACTGTATGCATATCATTTACCAACGAAAGGAAAACACACTTGTAGGGTGGGCTATTGTTATAAAACAAAAAACATGAAGGTGAACCAAAATAAACAATGCATCCTTTTATCATGTATTGGATTCCAATGAAATGACTATGAAATCCCCATGTCAAGAAGCTTGAAAAATATATAATGGGGATGGGTGTGCATAGAATCATTGAAAAAATGGGAAATCTTAGTCAACAAACCAAGTAAAGACCGTCACTCTTAAAAAATGGCTAACTATGACACCAAATTGAAGGTGTTATGGACATGATCCACCTATAACACCACCCAATTTGGGTGTAAATTTAACATTGTTTGAACACCATGAACCATTGTCCCACACTCGCCCCCTACACTAAACTGATGAAAACTAAAATGTTCCATGAAAGTATCCTTAAATTGAATAACTAGTGTGTGGGCAATTAAGTGATAGGTCACCTCACTGATTACGATGGGACATATGCATCAAACTACTTCTCCAACACTAAGAATCAAGATGTGTGAAACAAATATAAAATTCAAGGTGGAACACAACTTTGAACAATGTGCCCACATATTTTTTTAAAAAGGTTGAATCCACTCACAAAATCATTTGGAACAAAACAATCTCATAAAAATTCATACACCATACCTAAAGGGCCATTGGAAGAAACATGTGGTGAACAAACCAAGGCAAAAATGAATGCCTCCCAATCTAAAATAACCTTTATTTGAGAATGGAAATCATTAATGAAAGGGGGAAATCAACCTCAACAAGTGGATGGAGAAGGTGAAGGACTTTAATGGTCTCATTAAATGGGGCTGCATGTGTGTTTAGAGCTAGCGCATGAACTACTTAAGCATATTCCCTTACATGAACAAGGGCCTATGCGTGACATAATTGTGTTAATGAAAGTAGGGTAGGATTTAGAATTGATTCCAAACATCTACGAGAAGTTAAAGCAAATGCTCTAATCATGTGTTCTTCCTCTAATGTTTCTTAATCACCACCCATGTATTGACGCAAATGAATGCTAGACTCTTGGTGGCCTTTCTCACCACCCTGTGGAAGAAAAGACAAACACAAAGAAAGGAATAACAAAAAAACAAGCTAAACTACAATATCAAAAGGATTAAATGTTAATTGAAATAAAAGGATTTACAAAGTTTACTAAATATCAACTTGCAGAACATATGGAATATGATGCAGGACAAGGTAAACCCAAATGGAAAACATCAATGATGTTTATGGATGCAATCCATGTCCATGTTGAAAGAGGGAAAAAAACATGGTAAAGTTGGGGGTAGCATTTTTGTTGATATTGATGATTGCTTATGAGTAGTGCATGAAAGTTGGTGCAGTGTAAAACCCCCCTATACTGAATAGATGACCATAAAAAGGACAAGGAACATGGGGTGGTGGAAAAGAGGATTATATGATGGAAACTAGAAAAAACTTTTAATGGCTGTGGCAAAAAGAAGGTCGACGGACCAAGAAAGGATGAAGGGTCTGACTGAAGTAAACTAAGAAGGATGGGAGTGATGGGTGAATGGATGGAATGGAACATAGTTGGGCATAACGGTAAAGTTGATTACTAATTTTCCATCGGGCGTTTCTTGGGAAGGCTAAAATGCTTAATGATGTTTTGGCAATGGAAAACCCATAGGATTTACCATGCCCATCCCTAGCCTAAAATATCTAATCTAAAACTAGGACCTTAAACCCCAATTTTGAAAATCCAAACTTGAAAAACTTCATTAATCCCCCTCAAACCCTAAAATTATTTTCTTAAAAAAATACCTACAAAAAAAAGAAAACATTAAAAGGGGACATATGGAAATAGATTCACAAAAACCCAAGGAACAGGTGGGAATAACAAATGAACCCAACTACAGATTCACCATTACTCATGTGTGTGTGTTGTTACTAAAGGGCCCTTGATTGAAAGAAATTGGCCAATACTAGGTCTGATAGAAGCTAGACCTACCAAAATATATATTATTTTTTGTACGCCTCTTTTAAGAAGCACTCTTCTGCTGCGCCCTTTCAATTTCTACTTCTTTTCTTCACAAAGCAAAGAAAGCAGGTAAACCTCTACCCCTGGAAAGCTAACATTTTCCAAGACTAAAGTCCCGCTCTTCCTTCATAGAGCCAATAATGAATGTGGGGTGAGGGGGTTTGCCTGCACTGCCTTGCCCTTGTTTTGCTTTGTTTCACCCTATCCTACCCTATTTGCTTTGCTTTGCCCATTCCATTTTGTCTTGCCTTGCCCTACCCCACCTTGCCTACCTTGCTTTTTGGCCATGCCAATTAACTAGTTTTGGGTTGTCAAAACTACTAATACTAGTGTGGACTTTGGATTCTTTTTCTTTTTTTTCCTCTCAAGTTTCAAACCTTCAATGCAAGATGCAAGACCATCTAACTAACTCTTTCATCATTTGGCAAATCAATCTTGACCTCCTCTAGTGTCACAAAACACTTCACCAACTCCACATCCCCTTCCATGGTTATATCGTTGAAAAGCTCATTCTTGCCAACAAAAGAACCATAGTAGATGTTACTACTATTGTTGTGGATGACAACCTAAAAGTATTACCCATGACCGAAGCTCCTTACTTTTAACCTCACCCAATGATTTTTTTTCTAATAATAGTTCCAATGGATTTGCACTTCACTGATACCATCACCATTGCTAGTCTACTATTATTACTAAGGTTGGACTTGTAAACTCTAGGAACTAGGAAAGGAAAGTCAAAGCAAAGTAATGATGGGAACAAAATAAGATGGGCGAAGTGAGCAAGTGAACACACAAGTGGGCATGGTAGAAGAAGTTTTGGAACACCACAAGCCTTCAAGTGCATCCTAGTTAGACTCAACTAAATCAAGGTACCTAGTAAAGTTGCTAGCATCCTTTATGGTGCGACATCCCAAAACAAGATGTTGATCTCCAAGACATTACAACTTTGGGTAAAAACTAAGTTTGGGATTGGAATTTTCATTTGGGGAACATCTTGTTTTGGCTTAAACAATGTTAGGGGAAGGATGCAACAATGAAATGATGGGAACACAATGGGAAATGAAGAAATGACTTGGAAACAATGGAGAATGACAAGAATGATGACAAGGTATGATAATGCGTTGAGAAGCATGTCAAGGGATGCCATTTTTATGAAAAAAAATTGGGGATGATGGAGGTGCCATGAATGACACCAAATGATGACAACAACTTTAGGAAGGATAGTGGGGTTGCCATAGGATGTTGATTATATTTTTAGGCAATATGGGTGCCAAGAAACACATTGAGGGATGTTAGAAATAAAAATCAGTTTTTAAAAATTAATCAATTTAAATTTTAACTTAAAAAACATTTCAAGGGACATGGGACATTAGGAAACATTCCAAGGGTGCCAATAAGTTTGTTGGGGGATGCTAGGAAAGATGTCAAATGTGGTGGGAAGAGGTGAATCTAAACTTTTACTTGTATCAAGATAATAACTTTTGGTAAAAAACTAAAAATATATTGTTGATAGGGATGCCAAGATGGGTTCTAGGAACATCCTAGGACATCCTAAGACATCCTTTTTGGCAACCTTGGTGTGTAGGTCTATAAGGGACATAGTTGATTTGTAGGTAGGTTTGAATTGAAAAGACAAACAAATGCAATTTTTTTTGTTAAATTAATTGGATTGCAATTTGCCATGTATTGATATTTTAATTCTATGTTAAAATTTTAAAAAATAATTCTCTTGTGTCTTTTTAATAGTGGTTTTTTAGTTCCATTTTAATGTCATGTATTATGTTTTCACTACATGAAATCTCAACTTTTTTTACCACAAATTTTAGTAAAAAAAACCCTCCCTATGGCTTTTTTGCCCCCATGTCCAACTTGACTAAAGTGCCATTTTGAACAAGTCGATTTGGACCCAACCATTTGCAATGGGTTTTTTTGGTTGGTCTTTTTAACTAGGTTTTTTTTACCATGTTTTTTTACTAAACCACCACAACAATAATATAATTTGGGAAGCAATCAAACATACATATTATTTAAATTATTTTTATTTAAAATTAAGATGAAAATATTAATTACTTAATTAATTACCCTACCTACCCGACTCTACCTTACCTTAACCTACCTATCTACCTAATTAATAAACCTAATAATTAATGCCAAAAATAATTTATTTATTTACCTACCAACCTTATGTCCTAGGCCTAGGTTAGGCCATTTAACTTAGCCACCTAGGTTAGACCAAGCCATTTAGGCTAGGCCAAGTAGCCTAGGCTAGGTGGTTTAATAGGCTTTGCAATTTAGGCTACCTAATTAGGTCACATAAGTAGCCAAAGTAGCCCAGGTTGTAAGTATCAAAACTTGAATTCCTCACCTTCACATTGAGGAATGAAGTCCTTAACCATTGCACCACCAACCCATAAGGTAGTTTTTTTTACAACATATTGTAATAGACATGATTTTGGATTAACATATTGTAATCAACTTCCATGAATTTTTTTCAACATATTGCACTAAACGAATTTGAATAACACTACTTACTTGACATTACTTACATAAATATGTAGGTTATAGGTAGGCTAACCTAGGTAGGCAAGAGGTACCTATTAATAAATGCATGTACTTAGGTAACATGTAAGTTATAGTCTATTAAGCCTTATAGGTACCTACTAGGCTAGGCTACCTACCTAGTAACCTAGGTGGCTTAATTTAGGTTAATTACATATCTATTTAGTAGGCCTATTTTAGGTTAACATAGGTTATTTAGGTTATGTAACCTAGGTTAGGCTATGTACCTACCTAGTAGGCTTAGGTGGTTTAAATTAGGCTACATACATACCTAATAGGCTTAAGTGGCCTAGGTTAAACTACCTACCTTGTAGGCCTAGGTGGCCTATGCTATGTACGTAGCTACCAAGTAAACTTTGATAACCTATGTTATGCTACCATACACTTAGTAGGCTTAGGTGGTTTAAGCTACTTACTTAGTTAGTAGGATAGGCTACCTACCTATTAGGCCTAAGTGGCCTATGTTATTTATTTTGTAAGCCTAAGATATGTACCTATAGTAGGCCTAGGCTCATAAGCTACCTACATGGTTAATAGGTCTACTTAATAAGCCTAGGTCATTTAAGATACTTATCTAAAAGGTTTACACTATTTAGTTATAGGCCACTTAGTAATCCTAAGCTATGTTTTACGTAACCTACTAAGTAGGCCTAGGCTAGGCTATTAATTAGGTTATTACTTAACAAATAATTATTAGTCTATTATTTATGTTATGCTAGATAGGTAGTCTAGGTGTAACTTAAGCTACTAGTTATGTCAAATTAGGTAGATGGCCTAGGCTTAACAAATAGGCTAAGTCATCAAATGAATATGGTTCATTTGATTAAATGTCAAATCATAATGGTTAATTTAACCAAGGGTCAAATCAAAATAGTCAATATGATTAAACCTTATCCATTCAATCTAGCCGATTTTACTAAGCCATGGCCATTTTGATGGACATTTCTCCATTTTGACCATATCCTTGGCTTAACACTTGGTCCAAAAAGTCACTTTAGTCAAATGTAACATGTGTTTTTCATGCCCCAAACCTTTAGTCAAAATGGACATACCTTTTGGTCAATGTGGACATTTTAGTCAAGTTGGCCTTTTGAAAAGCCAATTTTTTTGTAATGTTTGGTTGTATGTTAAATTTAGGTTTTAAATATTTTATGGGGGGTGATTTTAATTACACATTTCATGAATGATTTTTAGGTTTTATTTATAGTCACATGTGTTAATGATTTTTGTGTCCTATTGTGTTTCTAATTGCACATTAAATTATTTATGCATTATCATTCATTTGTATAGATGGACATTCATTGCTTATGAATATGATTATCCTATGGTTCAAAATGCAAGCACAACTTTTTAAAAAAATGGTGAAAATTATAGGAGTTGATTCAATGTTTGGCAACTTTGTTTTTTTAAAAGTTTTTTAGATTTCCTATGATGGTTATTAAAGATGGTCTTATAAATTAATTTCAAGTGTTATGTGAAGTTTAAATATGAACATTGTGATAGTTATGATGTCAATGTATGATCAATTTGTTGTGTATTAAGATTGTGATTTCTTTTACTTTTCTTATTTATTTCATGTTCATGCATCATGATGTATTGAAATATTTCTTTTACAATATAAGCTTAATTTGTGAAACTACATATTCATGAGGCTTAGGTTTTTCTGAAGAAGGTGTAATGTTTGATATACCAAGCCATGTTGTGTTCCATCCATCCATTAATGCAGAAGAACCTTCACTTATAGTCTATGCCTTCTGCAGTTGTTATATGGTATCCACCGTCATCTTCTTTAATTTTTTCTATTTTTCCCAATTTGTAGTATTTTTTTTCTTAGTTTTCGTTCATGGAACATTTGTTTTTTCTAATACTACTTTTGGTAGTGACATTTACATCCACTACATTCAATATTGTAGTGACTATTTTGACATTAACTATCGATTTTCCATTTGTATTTGATACATTTTTGCCTTGGAACATTTTTTGCATCTCTACAAATTTTGGATAGTCTATCATTTTGTGTCCATTCAAACCACATATAGGACATGCATATGATATAGTCTTTTGAACTTTTTGATTATGAGTAGTAGCTTTTGTCGTTGCTATAGTTGACTCCTCTTTCTTCTTCACTCTACACGTGTTTACATTGTGATTATCTCTACCACAATTTGTGTAGTACTTGCCAATCTTTCTTGTTTTTGTTTGTGGTTTCAGTGTTGTTGTAGCTTTGTTGATCTATGGTATTAATAGTGCACTTTTGGTTTTTGTCATTCCTTTCTCACATAATAGAGGCCGCCTCCTTATGCTATAGCAACATATTTCATTATAGAACTTGTAACTCATAAGGTGTAACATGATGTCACATGTATTGTTAGTATGGTTGTACAAATGCATGGTTCTATGAATTGAAAGGTGAATGGGACAAATTTTAAGGACATGAAAACTTCCCCTTTAGAAAGAATTTTTTTCTTCTTACAAGGAGTTAGTAGATTTTTTCTCAACGTATGCACATGTTACAATTTTTAAAAATAATGTAAACATTGATTGTATATGATGAAATGAAGTTGATTTCAACTTCAAGTTCTATCACCATTATCCCAATACTAAACAAAGAAGTTCAAGAATAGCTTGGGTTGCTTCATAAGGCCTTGATCATTGGAACAAAAATTTGGACTAATTTGGAGGTAATCCAAAATCTTCATTTCTTTTCATTCATGCTCAAATCTTATTCAAGTAATTTTCTATAAATTATAATCAATTATTCATTTTCATTTCTAAATATCTATTTACATTCTAATAATTTGAGTTGTATTGTGTTGATGTTAAATTTCAAATTGTGTATGTTGGTAAAACTAATCAAAAGGCATTTCAATGTCAACACGATGTTTGACCAAATCCTTACTGTGTTCATTATCAATTCTCCAAGTGTGGACTTTTGGAAAGTATCGTAAAAATTATAAATTTTCAAACATAAGGCTATTGCTAAACTCCTTAGATCATTGCAAATTTTGTGTGCCTCCTAGTTGAGTCATAATTCAACAATGTGTATGTAATTTATGTACCACCCATGTTAAGATAGTTAGGGTTTTTAGTTATGAAGCTTTGTATATTTACATATAAGATTAAATCAAAGAATACTTTTTAAAAATTTAAAATTATAAAAAAATTCATTGAAAATGTTATGTTCAAACAAAACAAGTTTAACATTTAAGCTTGTTAAACTTCTAAACCAATGTGATTGTTTAAGAGTAGGGTGCTAGGCTGAAGTTGCAAAAAGGTATCCCAAAATTAGAATCTATCAAACATTTTAAATTCGAATGTCTTTAATAAAAATTCAGATCCATAGGTGATTTTGGTTCCAAGATGACCCAATTAGGCTTGAGATCAAGGGTGAAAACACGTTTGAATTACACCGGGGATGATAAATGACATGAAAGCCAATAAGGAATGGTGAAATGGCGATGAGGAATGGTGGGTGCATTAGAAAGGCATCCAAGAAACATTAGGGATGCTAGTTGAACATGAATTTTTTTTGTAATAAGGGGCATTAAGGAGGTTGAAGGTGCCAATTATGATATTAGAAGTTGCTACAGGCACAAAAGAAAATGTTGCGGGCACGGGGGTTGAAAAGGCTCTTTCATTTTGTATGTTTGAAATGGCACTTGGGTGGAAAGGATTTTTATTTTTTTTGGGGTGATGGGGGTTTTGGGAAGGACATGAGTAAGGTTGTCACAATGTTCAAGCATCTATTAGGATGCAACACAATCGTTTGGGTGTTGACATTACCCAATGTCATGTGAAAATATAATCAGCCTAAGTCAAAGTGAGGTTGGGTTGTTCTAGGGAAAATGAAGAGTGATCGAAAATCATGTTATTCAGTCATGTTAAACCTTATGATGATTAAAACAACTTTTAATTGCTACAAGACTGTGGCAACTAAAAATTGTTTTCTATTGTCACAGTCTTGTGATGATTGAAAATTTTGTGGTTGATGATCAAAAAAACATTTCAAGTGATGATTGAAAAAATTTCAAACAACGATCAATTTTTTTGGGCAACAATTAATTTCTTAAAAATGCTAGATTAATGGTGGAGATTGAAACATCATCCATTGAATGATTGAAATTTTTTGGGTAAAGATCACATTTTTTGTGTGTAGTGTTCAAAAACTTTGTTGACAAAATTTAATTGCCAATTTTTAGTTGCCAGATTTGGCAACTGAATGTTTCAGACATTACTCAGAAATTTTGGGCAATGCCTATAATCGTTTTGGGTAACGACTGAAAATTTTCAGTCCTTGGATCAATGGTGGAAATTGAGCTATTGTTGGTTGAAAGACTGAATTTTTTTGAGTACTGCCTAAATTTTTTCTAAATGTGATTAAAAAATATTTCACACAACGATTGAAATTTTTCAGTCAGCCACTATGGCGACCAAAAACTTTTTGGTTGCCCAATTCAATGACAAAAAAATTAGACAACCAAAAATTTCCAATGACTAGAACCAATTTGACCAGGAAATTTTTCATCATGAAAAAACAAGGTTGACATTTGTCTGGATGAAAGAAATTGACATGTTCAAATGAATGCCAACATAATGATGAACATTAATTGAGCACATCCCATCATTTTTGACAACCCTAACATGGATCAACACTTGAAAACACATTGGGAAAGAGGTTGAAAGATGTTGGAAATGCCAAAAAAAAGTGTTGGTCTTTAGTGCAATAGGGGCATTCAAAAACACATTAAAAAACAATGGGGGTGTTAAGTAGGATGTTGAGGGAAATCAAAGAGTGCAAAATATGTTAATGCTTTCAATAGGTGAAGATTGGATTTTATGGTCTAAAATGAATGGAAGAGAAAATGATTTCAGGAAAAACTATATGATCATGAATTACAAATGTCTAGCAATTAATTTTTTTCCCAATTCATTTGACTTTCAATAATTTGAGCCCAAATTATATATGCCTATATGGCAGGACCAATGTGCAAAACACACGTTGTTGGTTCTTGTCATGTTTCCAAGTGCACATTATTAAAATAATGAGCTCTTTTCTTTTTTTTTTTGATTTGTAGTCCAATGTTTTAGGATAGATAGGTTGGTCATCCAACACTTGGTATATTAGAGAAGCCCAAATTTATAAAGATTCCTTCCTTGCCTTGGAGGAAATGTTGCAACCCTTCACTTGGTGCATCCAACATAACAAAATCACCCAAATTTGTCAAGAAATGAGCAATATATGCCCTTCTAAAAGTGAAGGGATAAATGTTCACCTACCAATCTATTTAAACAATAAGTGTTTTGAAATTGAAGATCTCTGGATGGACATTGCGCTATTGCATATATAGCCTGCCACTTGGTGGATCCAACATCACAAAAATTGCTCAAATTTGTCAAGAAATGAGCAATATATATGCCTTTTAGAAGTGAAAAGGTAAGTGTTGGCTTATTAGTCCATTAAAACAATTAATGTTTTGGAGCTTAAGATCTGTGGACATTGCTCTATTGCATATGAAATTCAAAAAGGCTTTATTCAACATTAGTTGGCAGATCCACGATTCTTTAAATCATTCCAAACCGACAAAAAATGAAGAAGATACAGGGTTTGTTTGGAAGTGAAGTGGGGGAGGAGGGGCTTAAATAGTTTTCTTTTTATTTTCTGGAGAAGCTCATCATCATCCTCTTCTCGTATTTTTTGTTTCCCCTTTTCCTTTGTCTCTGGAGTTCAAAGAGCTTTTGAAAAGATTCAGTTGGTGCTCTGGAAATGTCTCGAAAAGGACAAGAAACGACGAAGATACGGTAAGTGTTCGATGATGAGCATGTCGTCACTGATGATTGGGTGGCATGTGAAAATCCGATTTTGGTTTCCTCTCGTGTGTGTGTTTCAAATTGCACGTTAAAAGTGTTGGTATATTTGGATGGCCGGACGCGTTGCAGCGAAGAAGAGGAATCTCGACTCGCCCTCTCCATTGCAACTAAGTAGAAGCTCGACTCAGAAGAAGCCGCTCAACTCTCCGTTCCAGAATGAATGATTCTAAATAAACTCCAACAATGTCATACATGTTGATGCTGCATCACCCTTTTGTCATTACTTTTTTCTGCATACCGACTTCCGAATTGCCCTCCAAAAATGTGTCGTGAGACGGGAAAAAGGAAGGGGCACTCCGATCGAGCATCGCAATTTCTTTTGGCTATGAAAATGTAAATTTTGTGTGTCTGTGTGTGGGTGTTTTGTTGGTTGTTGCGAAGAATTTTTGCGATGGAGATTTTGGGTGCCATTGTTTTTCATTGCCTGTTTTGCAAATTATTTGCTTTGTACTAAGTAACAGAGCTTTTGCATTGTCCTCGTTCTCTTCTTGAGCAGATCGCTTCCAATTCCTCTTTTTTTTCTCCAACTTGCTTGCATCTTTTGTTGGTCACTTCACTAGTCTGCAAGTGTTCTTGAATTTAAGAGCTTCTTAAGCAAAGGGGTTGAGGACATTTTAGAGTTTTTGGGCGGAAGTTGTTTTGTCAACACAATATCCAAATGCTGGTGCAGCAACCAAACGGGGAAGCAGCTTGGGTAGGGAACGGCTCAAGAAATGTCGAGGAGGAAGAGGAAGCTGCGGGAGCCGGAACCAGACTCAGAAGAAGAAGAGCCCGTGAGCTTTTCATCTCCAGCGACGACACCCAAATGGCAGTCCTGCGTGTCTCCAGCATTTTGGGTATTATAAAGAGTTTCTGAGCTTTCTTTCCTCTTCATCTAGTTGATAAAGTTCTTCCTGCGATGCGATTGTTCTCTGGATCTGTACCCGCTGTCTGAATACTTGTGTTCTAATAGATTCTGACTTCGTCTCCTTCTTCCTCTACTGGGATTCACCTTCGTGAATGAATGACATACAGTGTACAAACCTAGTGTTTCCTCAGTCCTTGCAGAGAATCAGAACCATGTCCCTGTGGAAAGTAGGCTGTAGCAGGAAGTATGGAGACTCACTCCGATCTCCAACAGGAAACCAGATGTTACAGGTACAAGTTGAGCACTGGTGGCTAATTTTGTGGACAATCTACCATATCTGGTGATCATCGCATTTGTCATCCTCACACATTGCCTTGATCCGCCTACTTGAGAGACTTGAGAATCATCTGCTCTTCTAGGAGATCATTGCATTTGTGTTCCTCAGTGCTTGACCCTTATACTTGCACCAAACAGACTTTGTAAAAAAGAAATTCCAAGCAACTTGAGCAAATTTTGTACCCAGATTTGAAGCTGGAGCATATTAGTTCTAGGGCTGACATCTAGACACATGTATGGTGGTTGCTGCGTTGGGGGCAGTGCATGCCTGAGATTAAAGATCTGGGAAGAATTCCGGGATGGTATCAGGTTGGTGGTTCAGAGATGCCAACAGATTGGAAACTTTGCAGAGGCACTGTTCTTGTCACTTTATCAGCAAGCAGTTTTAGGATACTGGATCAATTCTCACGTTGCAGAAGCATACAGGCTACTTGTTTAAAATTCAACATGGGGCAACCAATTCAGATGAAAAGGCAAAAATTCTTGGTCAGGACCTTGAGCATATATCTTGATGTTGAGCTTCATGGTCAGAATAGCCAGCATGATTTGCTGCTGCAGTACTATAGTCTCAAAAACAGAACTGTGTTGAATCTGTTTTGGGCAGAGATTGGTGAGGCTACAAGGGCTTTCAATTGAAGTGATGCAGTGAATAAGTCTTTATATTTTGTAAACTGGGGTGTTCCCAGGCCAACAGTTCATTCAGAAAGGACTTGCCAATGGGCTACATGATGTTGGTTCAACTTTTTACAGCACATGTACAGCAGAGAATGTTGCTATTGACATTGATTCACTTGCATCACCTCTTCCTCTTCATTATGGCAGAATGGCACTGGGCAATCATTGAATACCCTTTTCCAGGCACCGGCTTTTCAGGTCTGCTGCTTCCAGTTTCTTAGATGCCAAAAGCTGCAGACATTGTAAGAGGCTACTAGGCACAGGACATTCTTTGGGAAATGAGAGATATGTTGGTTGTCTACCATTCAATGTTCCAGCATCTTAATGTGGCTGAGCCCTCATCCTTTCCATAGTGGAAGGCCTTCTACTTGGAATCTGTCTGGCAATGAAAGTTCCTGGTGAACTGGAGATGACAGAATAATACTGTCTTTGATAAGGTACTCCACTATAGCCATGGGATGGAATAAGCTGGTTTCTGGGGCCCTCAGCATTTGGAGCTCATGGCTGCTTGGCTGTGACAGCTGTGACTGGTTGAAACTCAGTCCAAGTTTTTGACATGATAAGGTGGTTATATCCCATCTCAGATGCACTACAATTGTTCTGTGGGAGAATGGAACATGGCAGTAGCAATCTTCAAGGGACCCACATGGTACCTTGACAAAGCAAACAAGCATGGTGTGAAGAAGGTGATCTTCAGCCAGCTCCTGGTGGAACATCATACAAATTACTGTCAGGTAATGCATGCCAATCATTTCACAGTTTCCACCTCAGACACATGCTATGTACCCTCACCTATACATCAACAACTTCTCTGCTCATGCAATACTTGCTGGAAAGTACAAGTTGCATCAGAACTTGGCACTCCAATTACTCTTTGTTGCAATGAACAATCACTACAAACTTTGATGATCATGCTTTTCAGTAAAATACCAATCCTTTCCAAACATGATTTAAAAGAGGAACCTCCTTTCATTTATACTCCCAACTGGAATGTCATGTATATGTTGACAGCAACCAGAGAGCTTGAATAGACCACATTCTCAAGGCTATTTCTGCTGGAGCCCAGACTGTGCAACATTTTAGAGAAGGTACTTGTGTACCTGACAAGTGTAGGACTACATCATTTAAGCATGCTTTTGGGCCATAGGGTTTTTAGCTTCAGAGATTTGGCAACATGAAGTAAACTGTCATGTGGTATGTGACAAGCAATTCACTTTAACATGCAATTCACATTTGATTGCATCTGCTTTCAGCTCCAAGAGAAGGTGCAAGAAAGACAGACAAGGTACTGTGTCAATTTAGAAGGTAGTACAATGGGTTGGTGCTCACCAAATCCTTGCACAATTGTATATAATGTTGAACCCACATGGAAGACAAACTTCAGAGAACATGGAACTGCAAGAGTCAACATTAAGCACACAAATCCTACCACTCAAATCCAGCTCAATTCCAATCCTCAATGCCCCTTTGGAGTTTTGTGGCAAATCTGCAGATTAGAGTCAGGAAATTCTGCAGCTCTTTGCACTACAATTCACTAAGTGATATGAAGCTCAGCATTGTTCATATTCTATGACCATAAAGTTTATGAAGCCACTAAGTGCATCCTGTGAATCCTTGGCTACCTACAACTGCCAGACAATCCAAATCAGTGCCACCGTGCAAATGTGTTTTGAAGAAGTTTGTTCTGGGTAAAAACAATGCATCTGGCATACTGGGCAAGCCCAGCTCCAATTCTCTTACACATAATGTACCATGCTGAGAGTATCAACCCTGTGTCAATTTAGGTAGCACTTCCAAGCATCAAAGCTCAGCGGGCAATGATTTTGGCATCACAAGCAACAATCTTCACATGATCCACATTTTGAGTCTCATTGTCAGTTTTGAATGCTGCATTCTCCAGTATGAAAGTCCACACATTGTCACAGAATCTGTAGGTGTGCAAATGACCCTGGCATCAGCACAACACACAAGAGCCTGTTAGAGAGAAAAAAAAGCATTTCAATGCCGGGAGATCCATCATCACCATTTGCTACTAAAACAACTTCAGGGCTCTCCACACTCTCAGATTCTTCAGGCCATTCTTTTGTTTCTGGTCACTGATGTTGAGGAGGAAATCTACCATGCTTCAAGCGACCAAAAGCCTTCATAAGACCTTACAAATGCCACACAACTTGGAAAGAGCATTCATCACTGCAGAATAGGGTTTTGCAGAGTTAATCCTCTTCATTACTCCCACAGCAACTTGTCAAAGTTACACAAGGAACTTTGAAATCTACCATAACTTGAGTGACTGAAAACCTTCATAAAACCTTCCCAATGCCACACAACTTGGAAACCACATTCATCACTGCAGACTAGGGTTTTGCAGAGTTAATCCTCTTCAGTACTCCCATGGCAACTGGTCCAAGTTACAGAAGGTTACACAAGGAACTTCGAGAACCAGTTCATGAGAATTTTTCATAAGACAACAGCCCAGTGAGCCTCTTCTCAAACACATTACATATTTATTAAGCTACTCGTGCCCTGTTTCAGTTTTGTCATAGTGTGAACATAATATGCAAATGTTTTGTGCACAATAGGGAGAGGGCTCAATCTCTTCACTCTTTCAAAGGTCAACGTACGAGAGAAAAGAGAGCTTATCAGTACAACTTCTTCTCCGTTGCCTCTAAATTCACCACCAACCACGCAAAGACATTGCACTCAAACGAAAGATTTGCTGAAAAACTAAACCTAGAAAAGGGAAACCCTACCTTGAAATTCGTCTTGGACTTGACCTTCGTCTGCAGGGCGTCCTGCATCGACTGCACATCCACCAAACCTCATCTCTCAATCCCCAAAACAAGAACCCGAATCACCTCCGGAAGAGGGGGAAAAAAAAACACGAGTCGAGGAAGGAGAGGGAGAGGGGGACAGGCACGAAAGAGGCCACAAAACGTCCACCAAAAAACAAACCTGAACTGCAAACTTGGTGAAGAAAAATCAAGAGAAGAAGAAGAAGATAACGACAACGATGATGATGATGATGATAACAATGATCTAGTTTTTTTTTTTTGGTCTACAACTGAACATACAGCCGACATCACCTTATCAAACTGCATCAACACCTTGACAGCCAGAAGCGGGGAGATAGTGCCGTTGGTCACCATCTCCTCCAAAGCATCTGTAAGGCTGGTTCCTATGGAGGACTTGCGGTAGAGCTCATAGCTGGCCATTGTGTCTTTCCCCTCCTACTCCCCCCTCTCTCTCTCTCGCTCTCGTGAAGAAGCTCGGGGAGGAAGTCGGTTACGGAGCAACGAAGCTTATATAGCTGGAGGGGACTTTGTCTCGCCCACATAGACGCACAATAAAAAGGCAGTCCCACTGGAATTTCGTGCGTGTTGGGGGGCGGGGGTGGGGGGGGTGGTGGGGGCGCCGGCCTCTTGTCTCAACGTGGCGCCTTCTGGAACAAAGGGTTTAAATAACAGTTAAATCGATATTAAATTTTATTATAAATTATGTGAATTCTCTAGAAAGAGGTCTGTGGCACACCAGTGTGCATTTTTATTTTTTCTAATTTTGTGATTTCTGCTCAAGTGGTGATCATCCATCAGTATTTTAAGCCAAAATCTGGAAATATTCAAAATATGAAATTTAAAAATTTAAAAAAAAAACTTAAGCACCCTTTTGTATTGTAGGCAATTGAGGTGAATTTTTGCAATTTTCTTAATGAATTTTTTTTTTTTGGAAACTTTATTCCAAGATTTTTAAAAAGAATTTTCAACGGAATATTCTTTTTTCGAAATATTTTTGCACAAAATGGTGGAAATTCGCCACAAACAAAATCACTTGTACTAAAGGGGGAAACCAAGGTCCCACCAGGTCTTAACTCTTAGTATTGGGCAGGTACCAGGCTGGAACCGGGGTATATACACTGAAACTGGCCCTGGTATCAAAAGAACCAACCAAACTAGTACGAAATGAGTGAATGAATACCAGCCTCATTCTAGTACCCATGTGGTAGGCACTTGAGGTAGGTAATACGAGGACTATATCTATATCTATGAAGGAAGGTAGTTTGTTTTGTTTTTGTTTTGTATTTAAGAGATCCACTGAAGGAGGATGCTTCAGAGCATGTTCTTGGTGTCTTTCCAAAGCTCTTGACAAGGAAGAGTGCATCATGGGCTTGGTTCCATGACATTTGGACTTGCGGTGCAAAAAATTCTTGAATATTGAATGATTTTTTCATTGAAAATTAAATTAAATTAAATTAAATCGTGGCTGAAATTTTCAGAGGACTTGGAATGTGCCTTTGGTGTCGTTGGAAAGATCTTGATGAGCAAGATTTAATAGATTTTTTTCGGGTAAGATTTGGGATTCAGAATATGGAGATATTGATTTGTAAGTGATTTCTGCCACTGAAAAAAACCAGGTTTTGGAAGGGAAAAATCAGTTGAGGACGTGGTAACACTTGGGCTGATGGCACAGGCCACACTAGTACGGGTCTAATATCAGGATTATACTTACCAACATTCAAGCCAAATATCACCCACTTTAGAACCAAGAGTTCTTTCTGGTTTCTTATGGCTGGAACTGGAATTGTAATCAACTTGAGATTTGGAACTGGTTCTAAAACCCTGGGGGCCTGCAAACTGGGGACACTTCACAGAATCAGGACTGGAACTGACCCTCCTCATTCTGTGTTGACAATCCTAGAGGAACCGGACTCCTAGTTCCCTAACATAACCAGAACTAACCCAAATAACCGACCTAACTGGAGTTAACTGAGAACTAGGAAGTGGGAGTGGGTCTAATAATTCTACCCAATGCAAAACACTAGATCTGGAACCAACCCCATCAAGCTGGGAACCAAATAGGAACTACACTTGGGTTTTGAAACTTGGTGAAGAATTGAACAGGAGGACCTAAACACTGGCGTTTCCTCTTCCTAGAATAGAAACCTAAGTGTCCCTTGAATAGGTAGGCAAGAAAGAACCCACCAACCCTGATTTCCCCTCCTCTCCCGCAGCCCCCTAACCCCTTCCCCCAACACTTGTTGTTAGAGTAGGGTAGGGAAGAGGTTCTTCAAAAGGGGGGAGAGAGAGAAAGAGAGAGAGACCAAATAAGGGAGTTCATCTATGATTAGGGTTTGTGACAAAATAGAAGGGTCATGAACCATGGCATAGTGAGCTGTCCTCTTTTTGGTCCATTTAATGCAGGGTCAAAATCTATAGGAGATTCAAAACTTGAACCCCACTTCTTGAAGGCGAGGAATGGCGCCCAGACAAGAAACACTTTCTTTCATTTTATTCATGTCCTCTAACTAACCATGGTTAGATATGTACTAATCATTCACATGCATCTACCTACTTACTACCTACCTTCTAGCAACCAAGTGTTGAAGTACCAAGCCAATGGTAGTTTCAATACTAAATATAGTAGGTTATGGTATGGTCAAACAAAGTGCTAAGGGGGATGTAATTGAATGTTAAGACATTTTTAAAATAACAACATTCACACCTAATGATATAGTAAACACAAAAATTTGTCATAGCACTTAATGTTAAACCATTGTTAAGAAACAAGGCAACTTAATAGAATATGTTTAATGGTCACTCAAGGTAATTAAAAATGAACTAAAAATGCGATGTTACATTGATAGGTTGATTTTTGGTCTTGTAAATTTGTGTTAAATTAAAAGTTCAAAAGTCATCATATGTGCCTTCTATCATGTGTGCAATTATCATTGCCAAGACATTCTTAATAATAATGCCTTCTATCACACACACATTCGCTATTGCCAAAACTTGAACATACTTGCAAACATTTAGATTCCAAAGTTGAACACATCTACCATCGCTAAAACTTCAAATGTCTCTCCCAAACTTCAAACTCCATAGCACAACTTCACTTTAGGCACATCAATCAATTGCACAAGACTATGAGATTACACAAAATGGCAAGCAACTTCATTGCAAAACTTGACAATGTTGTAGAGAATGACAATCTAGGTAATTGCATCCATGAATTTCATCGTCAATTTTCATTGTGGATACGATTCAACTCATTAACAACAAATCTATGGAATATATTTGGAAAATGCAAATAAAAATGTAGACATTTGCCAAGCTACAAGAAAAGTTTAACCATCACAAAGGGGGAAAGGTGGAAAAATCCAAAAACAGATGAAAACTATTGTGTTTAAAGTTGAATCTAATTCTAACAAATTGAACATCAAGAAATCTTGACAACGAAATTGAAAGCATCAAGAAGTGATGGCATTAATTCAAGCAAAACAAGAGGAATACATAGCAAGGCTAGATATGGTTGATTTGAAATATCAATTCAAGCATGTAAAATGCAAGTGGTAGAAAATTGTAGATTTTGTGAATGCAAGTGGACACTCACCATTGCCAAGAAATAATGATGCATGCAAGGACAACTGGGGTGCAATATATAGAGATTTCAAGTGCATCAATCTTTGATTACATGAAACAACATAAGGTGTTAGGATCTTACTCCACAATAAAAGACAAGTTCGAATATGTTTCAACAAGGAGATGTATGAATTGATTGACTTGTTCATGGTGGGTCACCACATGTTATGTCCTCCACATGTGCATGATCTAATAGCATCAAATCACAACATCTTTATATTTAATGTGCTACAATTGGACCTTGAACCAAAAAAAACAATTCCACTTGGTTTCCCCATCATTTCACATGGGCAAAAATGTCATTGGAATCTACTACAGCAACAACTTTTGCTAAAAGAAATTCCAACACCCATGCAACACACAATACTCCTCCAACAAACACAAAAGAAAACCAAATCATACTAAGGACCTTTCAAAACTATATGAACAAGATCATTCAGCTAAATACATCACTTGAAAAGGAGGATTCTTATTCAATGAAAATCATCAAACCTCCAATTATAATTGTTGGTCATGGAACTCTTAGGAACACAAGAATGACAAAAAAATCATTTTCAACACTCAATTGCATGGTGGAAACAATCAAACCAAGGAACAAGATGACAATGGCATCAATAAATAAAATGAACACAACCAACTTGGATATTGTGGATTGCCATGCACAAGCCCAAGAAAAACTTTTGGAAATCGACTATTTAAAATCCAAAAATGTTGAACAAATTGACTACTTCAAGTACATAAATGTTGAAATGAACAACACAAAAAAAAATATGGTCCAAGCCATTTTTGGATTAACATAGGTAATGCGGTTGATGTTCTCGAAGGATAAACCAAAAACCTTTTTTGATTCTACTATAAAAGGGTCCACTTAAGGTTGGGGTACACAAGGAATGTCTCACCCCAAAATCATTCTCAAGACATTACTTTGAATGACCATTACATTTACAAAATAATTTATTTGGTGGATTTTCATTTTTCATCAAATATTCACATATTTTTTTATTAAAACGGTCTTGATTTTTTATAATGTGGATGATTAAAACATCTCCTTAAGTCTCTTGAAAGATGATTAAGGAATTGTGTCCTTCTACATAGGACTATTAAAAAAACTCAATAGGATTAACAATATGTGTTCAATTTTTTCATATTTCAACCACAAATCGGATAAAGTATGTTCTATATGATGGCATAAATTTTTAGTATGATAAATCACCAAATTTCATGGAATTGATGCTAGAATCTTGGATTTTTTCATAAAAAAGGTTATGTTAATTAAGGCAATCAAATTAATTTTGTTAATTAAAAAATTACATTCCAAAGGTTTGGAAAGAAATATACAAGACGTGGGTGAAAAAAAAAGACATTAGTTGATGTTTGTAAGGGTCCAAACATGGTAAAGTGGACCAAAAAGTACGTTCCCCCAAATCCAAAATTTTAATATGGCAATTTTTCAACATAAAGTTAATTTAAAAATAGATTTAGGACTTTTTAAAAATCTCATTATGGAAGCCTCCATGCTTCCATTGAATTTTGATGAGTTGAATACAAAATTTGAAAAAATTTAATACAATAAAAGTAAGTAACAAATAGTAATGAAACATGATGTCTACATAGTGATATTATAGTGAAATAACTTTCACCAGGGTGAAATCAGTAAAATGCAATGTAGTTATTTCACTTTTAAGG
>Ga0209208_10002964_pt1 | contig 24435 bp, 27 predicted proteins | sample S1TSphfallax_3_FD_187694 | JGI IMG/M metagenome (GOLD analysis project Ga0209208, IMG submission 187694) | Host-associated microbial communities from peat moss isolated from Minnesota, USA - S1T2_Fd - Sphagnum fallax MG (SPAdes) (version 2) | ecosystem: Host-associated > Plants > Peat moss >...
GGGGGGGGGGGGGGGGGGGGGGGGGGGGGGGGGGGGGATTCTGTGCAGTGGGTGCGAAGTTGAGTGTACCTATCTAGGAAAGAATTTGTACACTTCCCGTTGGAGAGGAGAAAGAACGAGGGGCAGAAACAAATTGGAGTAACAGGGTGGTCAGTGAGAGAAACTGAAGCTGCAAGTTTACCTATACAGGTCGCCGACTCTCCATTGAGGTCGACAGTCGACAACACGAGAAGCAAGTGTTGTGTGAACCAAGAGCTTCAGAAACCAGAGTTTTGCCGAACAGAGCCTCTGGTTTTTTTTTTTCTTTCGGAGTTTCTTAGGGATTGATGGAACCAAGGGTGGGCAACAAGTATAGGCTTGGACGGAAAATCGGAAGCGGGTCTTTTGGCGAGATCTACTTAGGTGAGTTTGTTCTTTTGCAGAAGATGTTAGGTCTGATTCCTTTCAGTCTGGCTGACCCCAGAGGTTTAGAGATCATGATGCATCAAGGATACCTCGTCAAATCGCAACTCCTCGCAATGCATCAAGGATACCTGCTCAAATCGCAACTCCTCGCAATTCTGCACATGTCGTTACGCAGGAGCATGAAGGATCTCTTCATTGGATTTTTCCAAATTCTGCCTGTACAGTACTGAGAACGTGTGGAGTTGGTCCTTTCTCTGCAGGGGCTAATGTGCAGACCAATGAAGAAGTAGCCATTAAGCTGGTAAGCACAATGTCCTCTTCAGTTGCCATTGACTGTCTCAAGTGTCTGGTTTTTCTGCTTCCACGTGTAATGAAATGCAGCTGCTGTTTAAAGTCTGCAATAGAATGTCTGCGAGACTCGGTAGGGTTATCTGCTGGAGTTAATCCAGATAATTTGTTTCGTAGTATGTTCACAGTTAGCTCTTGAAGCTAACTTGAGAAGGACCCTCTTCAAAATAACAGCCCTCAATTGTAATAGAAGTTATTTGTTTTGCAATCTGTGAGAGAAGTTTTTGGAGTTTTGTTCCACATTACAGCAAATCCTTGGTGATAAGAAGATGATTGACTGTCAGATACCAGCTTCCATGTTTTGAGACTTGTATGTACTTCAGATCTCACATTGTGACATTCTGTTGAATAATTGTGTTGTATGTTTGCTTCAATTGAAGCAACCATTTAACATGTAGAGTGTACAAGCTCTTAAAACTGTTATGTTGAAATGTGAGTTCCTGAACATAGAGTTTGAATCATAAGCCTTTTATTCCACTTCTTTTTGTGCATTGGGTACGAGTGGCTCCTGGTCTCTGTGTCATACATCTAAGTGCAGAGTGAGGCAGGACTTAACTAATTCAAGGCCTTTGATAATTAGGGCAAACATTGATTTTGTACTGGTTCACAGGCTCTTGCTCTCTGAGCATTGGGTTTCCTAATCAACATCCTTGTTTTGCAGGAGAGCATCAAGACAAAGCACCCACAGTTGCTCTATGAGTCCAAGCTGTACAGGATCCTTCAGGGAGGAAGTGAGCATCCCATCTTGTTCAAGTCAGCTATGGCTGGTCTTGGTTGTCCCTTTTTATAATACTGTCTGTGACAATACCTCTTGAGTGCTAGCCAACATCATAACCAAGTCTTTGTGTTGCTTCTGGAAATATAACAAAAATTCTGGGCACCTTTGTTTATGTCTTTGTTTACCCTAAATGTCAAGCTGATTATCTACATCCACTTCAAGAGCTGATGAAGTCAGTGGGGAGTGATAGCAGCCAGTCACTGCAATTTATGGTAAAAATTATGGTCAGATACTTTGTGAGTTAAACTCACAATGTCATGACTGCACTCATTCTTGTTGTGTGTGTTTTGATTTGGCTGGAACTGATGCAACGGTTACCTTCAAAGTATTACTTTGGAGTTTTATCTGCAATTGCATACATATTTTGTGACTATACCAAGGAAGATGGTCTTGACTGTCCTGCTGTGGTGATGCTCCAGCTGGGATTCCAAACATCAGGTGGTTTGGGATAGAGGGGGACTATAATGTTTTGGTTCTTGATTTGTTGGGGCCAAGTCTTGAAGACCTGTTCAACTTTTGCAGTCGGAAGTTCTCCTTGAAAACTGTGCTCATGCTGGCAGACCAGCTGGTATGTTACTTGGAGCAAGTTTGTTTGGAGCAGTCTCTTCAGACCTTTTACTGCTATCTCAATCCTGCAATGTTTAGTTCCTTTATACATTTTTGTTTGCCTATGGCTGTCCTAGAATTGTTTGGCATTCCGATGGGTCTGCATCAAGGTGTAGTTTCTCTTTGTTCAGTTTTTATGCCAAAGATTGTGGAGAAGTCTGAGGGTTAAATCTTAGCATCTGAACTAGCAGAGTAGTATGCTTAAAGTGCTGTTTCTTTTGCAGATCAACAGGGTGGAATATGTTCACTCAAAAAGTTTCCTCCACAGAGATATCAAGCCTGATAACTTCCTGATGGGGCTTGGCAGGCGAGCAAATCAGGTATGCTGTTGCGCTGACTGAAGTATCCAATGAAGCATAGTCCATAGGTTGTATTCAGTCCTGTACTTGAGTTGGTATTAGAATGGGGAGTCTGGGCAGCTAAAAGGGCCTACTCCTGCCAGTTGCTGAGGACGGGTTTTTTTGCAGGTTTATGTCATTGATTTTGGTCTTGCCAAAAAGTATCGTGATCCAACAACACATCAACACATACCTTACAGGTCAGGGTTACTTCTGGGTTAATTGCAAATCACTATTTAGTTAGAACTTGTCTGATGACTTCACTGATGATATAGGCAGTTTGTGCCTAAAAATTTTGCTGCATGTGAATGTTCACATTAGTTTATCGACAGCTAACATTTCTGGTTGGCCTCCAGCCTGGGCAATACATCATCCTGCTCCTGGTGTATTGGTTCAAATTGATTAAGTTTAGCTGCATGATTCCAGGGAGAACAAGAACTTGACAGGAACTGCCCGCTATGCGAGCATCAATACACATCTTGGGATTGGTCAGTTGGAACCATGTTGAACTTGTTCCAAATATTCTCTTTTTCTGGCTGAATAGTCTTCTTCAAGGAACCTGTTGTTATTACTGAGAATCCTGTTATTTGTGAGCTGACAAGTTCCACCTCAATATATCCATAATGGATTCTTATATGTTTCTCAGAACAGAGCAGAAGGGATGACTTGGAGTCTCTGGGCTATGTGCTCATGTACTTCTTGCGGGGCAGGTTAGTGTGCTCCAAGTTTTATTCTTCTGATTTTCAATCTAAGATGTTGATTTTATTGTGATGATGGATGTTTTTTCTGAAATGTTTTGCTGCTGTTGGTTGTGCCAGCCTACCCTGGCAAGGGTTGAAGGCAGGGACTAAGAAGCAGAAATATGAGAAGATCAGTGAGAAGAAAATGTCAACTCCAATTGAGGTGAAATAGTTCAATATTTGGTAATTCTGCCTGTATTGTTCTGTTATTTTCCATTTCCTGGAGTTCCTTTGGGGCGTTTATATTTTAGTGGACAGGTATAGCTCTTTGGAAGTAGAAGGATTCCATGCTCCTCTTACAAGAGAAGCTAAGCTTTAATGGGGTTACCAATCATGCAGGTGCTTTGCAAAGCCTATCCATCAGAGTTTGCTTCATACTTCCATTACTGCCGCTCCTTGCGCTTTGATGACAAGCCAGACTATGCCTACTTGAAGAGAATTTTTCGAGATCTCTTCATTCGTGAAGGTATGTATTCACAGGTCGAGGACCATGTGAAGCAATGGCTTTGGGATGAGGTGCTATAATCCTTTAATAGATGATTCTCCAGCCACTTTAAGAAGGGATTGTATATGACCTATGTAAAATTAGGATGTCATGAGTTGCAGCCTACATTGGACACAAAGGATTCCATCTGAACCTAGGCAGAATATAGTCATGGAATGGGTGACCTCCCAAGATAACAGTGCTGCAAACATGCATAGAGCCCACCTCCGAAAGGACATAGAATTCTCAGCAACACTAGGGGAAGAGGTTCTCATTAGTTTTAGGACGCCATATCCTCATTCTACTCATCACTTACTTCACTCTCCACTGATCAAGGGTGAACTAACTGGGATAGAGAAACATACTGAAGGAAGGTCTCAGTGTGAATTTTCTTGATCTGGAGTGCTTTGTGTATAGCAACTTTTCAAGGGTGAGAATTTTCAGCAGGGGTAATGTCTTATGTACCATATATTCTTATTGATGGTTTCTTAGCTCTGTTGACTGCTTGTCCAAGCAGGTTTTCAATTCGATTATGTGTTTGACTGGACCATTCTGAAATATCAGCAATCACAGATTGCACCCACAGGTGCTCCACAGCGTGCAATTGTAAGTTCTTAAGGAATGCAGAAGTTTGATTGAAGTTCCATCCTTTTCCAATGCTTTTTGTTAGTGCAAGTTGTGTTGTTGGTGTACATAGATGCAGTAGAAATGCTATAGCCATGAAGCATGCCCCTAAAGATATGCATGGTAAATGACGTGTATGTTCATGGCAATGTGCCTTATGTCAGCCTGGAGCTGGAGGCATGAGTAATGTTGCGGCTGGAGCTAGTGGTGTGCCAGCAGGTGTGTGCTTTTACTCTGTAACATGTTTTCAGATGTGTTGGTACACATATCTGTTCTTTGTATTCATGTAGATAAGTTGCTATTATACAGGTTACTGTTGATGGTTCCCAAACAAGTGAGAGACTGTCACTTCTTGTTCATACTGCTTGTTTTGTTTTATTTGTTCTAGTTCATCCCTTCTGTGTTGTTACTTTTCCCCAGTTCTGTAACTCCTTATCTAGAAGTTTTTCTTTGACTTCAAGAAAAAAATTTAACCTTGTTCTCTGGCTTTCCTAATCATGAATATGGAGATTTCTCAATTCTCATGAGAGTTATCTTTGTATTCAAGTACAGTACATTATGGCACGAATATTGTATGCTGGTTCTTTCAATCAATATGTGGTCTCTATTGAAGTCAACTTCTTGAGGAATCTGAATGTAGACACTGGTGTTTCCAGGAGGTCAGGATGTTCGTGACATACAGTGGAATGCCGAGGCTGCTGATGGTAACCGTTGCAGGCTGTCAACAAGAGCTCTGGCTTCAGGATCTATGGAGACACCAAAGCACAAGAGTCCAGGACTTGAGGACACAACTGCAAAAATAGTAAGTTCTTCACAACTAATATCTCCTGTTGGACCTAAATTATTTATTTTGTTAGTTCTGAACATTATTGTTGATATTTAACAAATGCACTTGTGATTCAGCAGCCAACTTGGAGATGAGTTGATTCTGTGCTCACAATGGGTCAGAGCACCTTAGTGTTGAAGTTCATAGTCTCTAAGCGCCTATCAGTTGCTCAGGCTGTTGGAATTTTTTGGTAAAGAGGCATTAACATTTTGGGTTATTAATGCAGGGTGGCGGAAGTGGTATGATGGAGCCAGAGAGTGGACACTCATCATCACATGTGCGAGGTGGAAGTTCCTCAAGGAGGGCAGTCATTTCAAGCAGCAGGCCAGCAGCTTCAACAGAAGTTCTAGACTCTTCACAGACTTTGTCCAGTAAGATTGGTGGCGCAGTCAGCTTGCGCACATCAGGAGTGCAGCGCAGCTCTGCAGTGGCTCCCACTGAGCTCAAGAGGGCGGTAACTCGTCATCAGTCATCTAACACAAGAAATTATGAAGCTGCCCTCAAAGGAGTTGAATCTCTCTCTCTTGAGGTGGAGCAGAGGCAATAATTTAGGCCAGTTTTGGGGTTGAAGGTGGGCCTTGTCGCCTATGTCCTTCCCTTAGTCTTTGTGTGATCTTCTTCTGTTTTCAGCAAATTGTAGGGCTCTCTGTCTGGCATACAGTCCAGATGGTGGATTTGGATGATGTGTAAATCGATGCTTTTGTGTTCTATTCTGGCAGTCTTTTTTTCTTCCTCAGATGAGCCTTCTTCCTAGTTGTATTTTTGGTTTGTATTGTCTGTTTTTCACTTTGTAACTGGTTACACCTATTGCAGTGTCCAATGCCTAGTAAGAAAGACAACTCCACAGTTGAAGCCTACTGTAGAAGTTCTTGAAGTGGAAGTTTCTCAGTGAATGGTTGAGAGTGGAGGTAGGGGAGGAGAAAGGGAGGATCATCCTTATTTGTCATAGTTTTTCCTCAGCTAGTTTAGTGCTCAAACCTGTTTAGTATTCTCGATGATGGTTTGTGAAGTAGGTCAATATGCTTATGGACCTTATTGTTGTCCAACAATTAATGAAATACGAGGTTGTTTTGGAGAATGGAATCATAGAGTTTCAGCCATGCAATTTGGGTTCAGAGCTTGTGTATTTTTCAAACTAGAAGAGTGTTCATGTTGAAGTTTCATTTCCAAGATTTTTAGTGGGAGAAAATTCAGCTGTTGTTGTTTCAGCTTGTGTGAACTGGAATGCACTTGTGTTTTTTCATAACTATGATGCAAATGACTTCTTGCAGGGTCCTTGGGCATACTAATTTTTAAGTTGTCGGTGTAAGGCCCACAGATCAGGGTGTTACCAGAATAAGGCACCGGCCCAAGGCAGCAGTCAAGGGCAGTGCTGAATTCTGGTAAATGCACCTGTCCAAGGGCCTTACTGTGCAGAATGACCACTCAGCCTCATAGCTGATGTGCAAAGAAAAACTGACAGGCCCTTACAAAAATGTAAGAGCCTGCCCAGAGTTGTAACATAACCTCCTCTGTCAAGAAGGGATCTTACGGATTTAAGGCTCCCTCCTAATACACTGCAAAATCTCAGCAAGGTCATTATTTGTAGAAGAGACATGTCCTTTGGGTGTGCTCAGCGCAAGATGGGTGGGCAATGTCTGGGCACCCTAGCGGTGTGCAGATGTCAGTTCTGGGAGGAGTTGAACGTTGAAAGAGTGAGCAAACTTGATGGAGTTGTATGTGGTTTTCACAACTTTCTCTGTGGATTTGTGTATTTGGAGATGAGATGAATCATGGATACAGAGGAGTTTGTAATTCTAGTTTTCAAATCAGAGTGTCTTGGGATAGGAACAGTGGGCAGCTATGTGCCTGCTACTTTTCTCTGTATAAGGGGTATGGAGCATCTACATCTAGTTCTTGAGAGTCTGGATTTGCTGCCTGGTTGGTTCTGCACCAGCCATGGTGATTGGATTGTGGTGGTGTGGCACTTTTGGGACTGGCTCTCAGCAGATTAAAAAGTGGCACGTTCATTAGGGATTTCTTCCACTGAAAGAAACATATAATCATGTACCCTTTTTTTGGAGCACATGATTACATGTTTCTGTTGCAGATTCAGTCCATTTATGCAAGGCATTTTTGTGAGGAGGTTGCATGGAAGACAGCAATATTGCAAGGGTTTGATGCATGGAGCAGTAAATTCCTGTCATGTAGCTGACTATATTCTTGCCTTATGTCAATTTCCAAGTGGTGAATGTAGTGCCCAATTTCCAAGTTTCATTATATCTCTCTGTTTTTTGACTGATTGCATAATGTAGTCAAAGTGCAGTGATACCTTTGTATGTACACAGGCAACTGTGGTCTTGGAAGCTGCTGTTGGAGTGTGGTTTGAGAAGACAGAGTTTGGATCCACCTACTTTTTGTGAGGCTTTGTTCCTTTTTTCTTACCTGCTTTTGCCTTGTTAGGTGGTTGTATGTGCTGCCTGACCTGCAAATGCAAAGGAGAAATGGAACTCTTGAGGACCATGAATATGTTTCCACAGCATGCAAAGGAATTTTTGCTGTTGAAAGTAGATCACGAATCAAAGCTTCTGCTGGTATGTGACAAGATTTCTCAACCAAGGAAAATCTAGGATTGGAGCAGCACAGCTATTGCTTAACAAAAGAATCATTATTTACTGCAAAGATGAAGGTGTGCCTTATTTAGTAATTGATTCCCAACATTCTGATTCTGCAGAGTTGATTCTCTGCAGATGTACTGAAATATAGCTTTTTCAGAATGTTCTGTGAGAGGAATGTGTTTCAACTGAAGGAGTTTTACCTCAGCAAGTGCAACTTCTGTGTATGCAAGTTCACTTCGCAAGGATGAGATAGTCTGTTGGAGTTCTTCATTTTTCATGCAGACCTCTGCTGCCTGGGTGGCTGTTGAACTAGTGTACCTCGCACTTCCGCGGAGCTCAGACCACTGAGGACGTGGAGTCAAGTTATGTGATTGTCTCTCCACCCTTGCTGTTTGCATGAGTTTGCTCTCCAAATCCAAGATTTTTTTCTTTGCTTTGTCAAACTCGTCCTTTGGAACCCTGCAAAAGTTGCAGCTACCAGAGTTGCTGCTGACACAACACTGTGATGTGCACAAGGTGGTACTGAAGGCTGCTTTTATCAAAATGGTGGCAGATATGCAAGAGCTGAGCCTAACAATAATAAAGAATGCACTGTTGAGTTCCATTTCATACCCATCAGAAGCCTCTTGCCTAGCAGCTGTCAAATTGGCCTGAATGTGCTGAACCTCATGGGTAAGGTCTGCGTATCTAGCCTCCAGGTTCATGTACTTGTTCACATCATTATCCTGCAAAAAGAAATCTGATTGGTCAGGAAGCAGTATATCACTTCTTTCCAGCCTAACAAAGTCTGCTACAGAGGAAGTTGGTTTTTATGAAACTTGTCTAATTGTTGCCATGCGTTATGCTATCTTTGAAATCTGAGTGATGGAGCTGTGTGATTGTAATGTGTTTATATAACACTTGGGTAGAAAATTTTACGTGTCTTTCTGCTAACTCATGAGCTCTCATCACATCTTTCCGGGATTCTTCCAGTTTCTTCTTCAGCTCCTTACCCTGCATAAGCACTCCAAACAAGAGTTTTTAGACTCTATTATGCAGCAAACATTGCTGTTGAGGATCCCATGAATGAGGTTGCCACTATGAGATGAAGAATCAGAGGCAACCTCTTCGTTAGATTTTCTCAAAGTTTTCTGCATAGTCAACAGATCCCCTTGCAGGTCTCGTGTGTGGGATTTTTCTTTTGAGATTTCCTCTTTCAGATCCTGCAGACCCATCCAAACAGATTGTCAACTACTTGTTATATCCTCAATATGGTGGCCGAATGTAGGTTTGAACTTAGAACTAGTGTTTTTGTTCCTGTCAGATGTCTGCTTGCAACCAAATGGGTTCCTTTTAATAAATAGAGGACCTTGTGTAGTAGCAGGAGATGGGCACACATATGCATACCTGAATGTGATTTTCAATGCGATCTATGACAACCTGACGCTCCTGTAGCATCATGTTCCACTTCTTCTGCTCCTCAAGTAAGCCTTCATACTTTTCTTCCAATTTGGCCACTAAATCGAAGTATGGGACCTGCATAAATTTGTTTTAAAGATGTGTTCATGGGAAGAAATGCAAGGAAAACTCACTTATGTTGTTGTTCCAAATGATTTTTTTCTTGGACGAGCCTGAAAGATGATGGTGAGCACCTTGCCAAAAGATGCACCATCATGAAGTGTCATGTACTTGCTGTATATGGCCTGCTCTATCACTTCCCGTATGGTGCCCAACACACGAGCAAATGGCATACTCATTTCACATATCTCTCTCAACAACTGCACCCATTCTTGCCTTTGGAACAAAAATGAACCCCTTGCTTTGCTATCTTCCATAAACTTGTTGAAATTAATCATAGAAATACTCTCCATGTGCAAAGAGTATAGACAGCAATCCAGATTAAGATTGTCTTTGCAGTGCAAGAGCATTACCAGGCAGCAGACACTGGTGCGATATGCATTAGGTTTGTCCTCATGGTCTCCAAGGGTGGTTGCTCTATTCCATATCCCTTTGCCTAGCATCTCTGCTAGTTTCACCTGATTCCTAACCCTAAAATCACACCATCAGAAAAATCTGTGTGTCTTAAGGCTAGCTTTTCCCATGTGTGCAGAGATGAAGGACAGAATTTCAAGAAGAGATGATGATGCACTAACCTCACAGTACACTGCTCTGGATTTGAAGCCAGACATTGGCAGATCAACAGGTTTTCCTTGGGCTTGGGGAAGCTGCTGCTGCTGTGTACTGTTACCATATATACTGTCTTCCTCATCCAGAAAGTCATTTCTGTGATCATCACTCTCACCACGACGATGAAAATCCCTGGGTGTTGCTTTTGCTTCTGGCTGCAATGGATTCTTGGCTGGCAGCTTCAAAGTACTATGAAGATGTGGTTTCACACGATTCACAGCATCATGGTAACTGGTAGCTCCAGAAAGAATTTCCCTGTAATTTGGTAGTTGAATGTTCTCATCTGAATCAGACATGCTGTGATGTTGATTAAATTTCTTGTGTGTCTGGATTGACAATTGCTCTAGAAAATCCACAGCTGCTGCCTGTGCATCAGAAGTTGCACAATAGCCCTGGGAGGGAGGAGAAACAAAGCAAGAAATCACAGAACATGTGGAGGATGCAAGGCATGCAAACAACCAGCATTGTAATACTTGAGATTAGAGTGGAAACACTGTCAACCCATCCACAACAGATTCTTATGTGTTTTCTCAAAGGACACATAGCACCTCTTGGTATGGTGCTGTTGTTCCTTTGCAGGAAGTGCAAGTAAAAAAGAACAGTGACCGTGGTGGCAGTTAATAAGGGTTGTCAGCTGAACTGGAAAGAACTTTAGGTCTTTTGATCACTCATTCAACTACCCATTCATGTTTGGGTGCCAAAGCTTTATTCAGAAAACCACAGATTGCAATCCTACATCTGATGTGGTCACAGTGCTCCACAGATTGCAATACTACAGCTGATGTGGGCAGAATGCTCCACAGATTGAAAGACTGGGACCAATTGCAATCACAAATGCTCCACAAATTGCAATACTACAAGTGATGTGGTCAAAATGCTCCACAGATTGAAATACTAGGAACAGTATGGTCACAAGATGCCCCACAAATTGCAATACTACAACCGGTGCAGTCAAGATTCTCCACTGATTGAAATATTGGGCCCAATGTAGTCAGAAATGCTCCATAGATTGCAATACTACAACTGATATGGTCAAAATCCTCCGCAGATTGAAATACTGGGACCGGTGCCATCACAAATGCTCCAAAAATGTTGCAATACAACAACTAAGGCAGTCACAATGCTCCACAGATTGCAATACTACAACCGATGTGGCTGTAAGGCTCCGCTGATCACAATACTACAAGCATGCATTCAAATTCTCCACAGATTGAAGTACTATGGCAATGTAATTGCAAAGCTCCACTGATTGAAGATCTTCAAGCAATGTCCCAATGCGCCACAAATTGAAATACTACAAAACAATGCAATTTGCAATGCTCCACAGATTAAAGATCCATAACAATGCTGTCGCAATGCTCCATAGGTTGATGTACTACAAGCATGCATCACAATGCTCCACAGCTTGAAGTATTATGACACTGCAATTGTAATGCTCCACAGATTGAAGTACTACAACAATGCAATCTTCATCCTTCTCAGATTGAAAACCTATAGCCATGTAGTTACATCATTAATGCTCACACAAATTTGAGGTACTATGATAACTCACAACACACCATAGATTGAACACAAAATATACGGAGTTGGTGAAAGAAACAAAAGAAAAACATTGAGTGATATAGAAAGGAGACAAGAATGAAAAGGAAATTATAGAAAAAATTAATGAAGCGGAACATCATGGATTTCTTATTTCTTCTTTTGCAATTTGCAACTTCAATCTTGAATGCATGAGAGTAACATGTTTACTCCAAATCACCTCACAAATCCAACTCATGACATGTGTTTTTGTTTGCATGTTTTTGCTTCAATGAAGCAAATTAAAATTCGTTCTCAAAAGGTTTTCAAAAATCTACATATATAATCAACAAAATGTACACAATTTCAATTCATTGGAATGAAAATGCTTTTAAATTGTTTAATTAAATAACAACTCAAAAAATATTTCTTCAAGAAAAAAATGATTCCATGATTTGATTTATACTTATACCTACCTACCTACAATCTACCTACCTATAAATAGGCCTACTTAAACTGAACTTGGACAAGTTTTAATTTAGTTATGCAAATTAAAGTATGTTTATATCTTAACATAAATAAAACTTAAATTATATAGTTCCCAACATTTTAACCATTTATTTTTTATTTTATTTTTTATTAAATATTATTTGGTTTTACATAATGATTTTTTTTAATTAAAATATTTTTCATTTTACTAAATGAAACCCTGTTATAAAAGTTAAAAACTTTCTGAACTGTTATTTAATTATAAATAAGATTTTTTATTTAATTATAAAATAATTTTTTTATTTAATTATAAACTAGGTTTAAACAAAAAATGGATACATAAGAGAAATGCAATATATGGATTAATTTGATCCAATATTGAAATATTATTTTAAATTTTACAAAAAAATAAACTCCAATGAATATATATATGTGTGTGTGTTCAAAATGATGTATGTCTATATGCATGTGTTGTTTGAACCTATCCAAGGTTAACTAAGTTTCCCTTCCACCCATACCTACATGGATATAAAAAGAGCAATTAAAATGTGCCTTTCCATGTTATGTATATGAAAATAATCAAATCTAATAATAAGTCCAATGGCAAGGAACAAATAATTGTTGATGATTAGTAGCAAGCAAGAGAGAAGGTTTCTTGTTAAGTAGATTTGATTTGTTTTTTTTGTTGACCAATGTTTGGATGGCTAGTTATGCACTTGCATAACATGAGACAACTAGTGATCAAATATGTTTTCTTTTGATTATGAACATTTGCTTAAAACATTTTAAATTAGTTGTGTTTGTCCCATACATGCTTGGTAAAACCTAAAATCATACATGCATGTCTACTATCTTCGGGCAACAATGAATTTTTATAACATAAAACACAACAATAATACAAACAAATTAACCAATTAAAATTTAATTTCATTATGATTATTGTGATTAGATCTTCATCAAAACCTTATTGAAGTTTTTAAAATAACACCAAATTAATTTTAAACATTTATATCTCAAAAATCAATTTTATATTAAAATTGATGTGTTGTATTTTAATCAATTCTTGCATTTTTTCAAATCATTTTTAAAAAATGTCATTTTAATAAGATTCAAAGGAATTGAAGCCAATTATTTGTATGTTTATCAAACAAATTTCATTTTAAAAATTAGTCATATGATTTTTTTTTACATTTCATAGTGATATGAAACCTCATGATACAAAAAGGCAAGTGATAACACAAAAAATAAATGATATAGACGCATGATTAGATTATTTACCCAACATTCATATTTTGAAAAGAAACCCAACAAGTAGATGAGTAGACTTCAAAACAACCCATCAATCAGATGGGTGCACCCAAAATCTAATCATGTGTGTCCATTAACTTGAGGCAATAATAGATGAAGGTAGAGATTGAAGTCTCATTAATAAATATAACTTTTTTGGGGAACATTAATTATGTCTGAAACAAATGTACACCTTATATAGTGTTGTAATGAACTACTATCAAAATTGACACATGTGTTATTTGACTACAACCTTTCTTTTTTTACTAGATGATTTTATTTTATTTTTGTCCTATTTGACTAAATGTCACATTGACCAAGTAGACAAAAAAGTCTTAATCAATTAATCCAATTTTTTTTTAAATGCCATTTCAACAACTAAATCTTCTAATCAAAATGGATAAGATAATCAAGTTGGAAAAGCTTGAAATTTGTGAATTAACATATTATATATGAATATTGCCATAATCCCATTATCATTTCATATGTGATTCACTCACCTCCCTCTTCCACAAAGTAATGATGGTTGCACACCCACATTGAGGAATATGTGCAGGTTGGTTGGGATAGAGGTTGGGAGATTCTATAGCCTCCCTTTAAAACAAGGCTAGGTTCGTTAACCATATGAGTACAAGGTTTTTATAAAAATACAACAACCAAACAATGTTTTTAAACTTGTGACCATGAACAACTTATGGCAAACTTTACAGGGGTAGATTATGAATGCAGAGTCTTACCACTGAACCACAAGCTCCTCCCAAGGGGATTCTTCTATCAAAACTAGGTATGGGTCCCGCATGTTAACCCCATGGAATTTGATCACAACTCCCAAAAAATCTAGAATGAAGACCACCAAATTTCCCCTACTCTTTTCCTTAGGCTTCCCGCATGTTAACTATTTACTTTTATTTCATATGAAACTGTGATTTCCATGGTGTATTTGCATATCAAAGCTTCAATTTTCAACATTTCTATGAATGTGTTTCAGAAAACCACTGAGTCTTCTTGGTGCAAAACACAAAAAAGCTGCTGCAACCCGACCTATTAAAAAGAGGTGAGATGGGTTGTTACTATGCCTAGTGCATGCTGGATTTAGCAAGAAGTGCAAAGAGGAGAAGGCTCTGGGGAGACACTATCCTTGTTTTAAAAGTCTAGCAACTGAAACTGCATACACTCTCTATGACTATGTGACATTGATATGAACAAAGTTTACCAGATGCTGGCTGAAAGCACCTTGATAACTTGATCTATATTTGACTACCTGCAGTTGTAGATGATCCCAATTTGGTATCTTCACAATCCGTCGGGCTGTGGGATCAACCACATAATCAAAAGACAATGTTTTTGAGCTGAATATTCTCACTTTTGTCGCCACCTGCACACTTATTAAACTTTATCACAATGAACATTCGAACCCAAGTCTGCATCAGATGCAGTACAGACATAGTAATATGGTCCAGAGAGTATTGAAATGTGGATATCATGGTTATGGAGGAACTGCTATCTCACATGTAGAACCTTATTATCACTTGTGTTTCACTCACCATCAGCAATTGAAACCTCTATAATGCCACGCTCCAACATATTCCTGTATCTAACCATAAACAGTAAAAGAAAACCCTTGCTTTTCATTACAAATAAGCAAGTTGTGGTAATGATGCAAAATACAGCCCAAAAAAAAAAAACAAGAAACATCTACTTACCTTTTTATGATATGGATGTTCCAAGTACCTGGGCAAAGCCTCAGCTGCAATGACACTCAGATTCAGTATCAGAGTATTTTAGCTTTCACACATGATGATGGCCTACACAGCTCAATTAATTGACCCTCCCTGATAGAGCTCAAGAAAATGAAGAATTTCCCTCACACTCACTTAACAGATTGCTTCATGCCTTTGTAATCAGAAATCATCACCTGATGGCAAGCGAGCCAGAAGCCCAACTTTGTAGTGACAATTGTATGACTTGAAAATAAATCCTGTCCAAAAAACTCACCAGATTCATGCTGCAATAAATATCTCAGATCACAGAAAAAAAACCGAGTCTCTATTTGCTACTATAATACAGCACTGCATTCTTTTAACCAATGCTCTTTTGATCTGAAATAATAACAATAGAGACATAACTAGTAGAAATACGGGTTTTTCATCATCTCAAGAATCTGGTGAGAATGTCTAGGTTTTCAAGCTGATTCTCACCTTGAATCTTGTTGGTTAGCATCTAAAGAATCGGGTGAGAATGTTCAGGTTTTCAGGCTAGTTCTCACCCTAAATCTCATCAATTATCATCTCAAGAATCGAGTGAAAATGTCTAAATAAATTTTCAAGCCAATTCTCATCTTGAATCTCGTTGATTATCATCGCAGGAATTGGGTGAGAATGTCCAAGTTTTCAAGACAATTCTCACCTTGAATCTTGTCGAATATCATCTCAGGAATTGGGTGAGAATGTCGTGGTTTTCAGGTTGATTCTCACCTTGAATCTCTTCAATTATCATTGGATCCCATACTCGAGTTGAAACCTTATCATCGTCATAACTTGGTTGGTTTCTTTTGTTAAACAAAAGTCATACCGAGCTTGGTTAATGGGACTTTACCCAATTTCAATTCCCAACTTTAGTATAAAATTAAAAATATATAATCAAATGATTCTTTTATTTTGGTTCTCAGCCCTTTTGCACATTAAAAAAATAATAATAAAATAAAAATTCAAGTGGTTGTTTTATTTTGAAATTTAGGGGGAGGGGGGCATAGGTTTTTTTTTTGTTTTTGTTTTCTTATTTGTATGTACACTTAGTGGTTTAGAGGAGGATGGATTTTAAAGGAGAGATTCTTTGTTTATGATTTCCAAAGAGAAATTGAAGTTCTCATCTTAGTGCATCCAAAGCTTTAAAAATTGTAAAAAACGAATTTAAAATGAAAAAATTATAATCACCCAAAAACAAATTGATCAAAAAGTTGAAAAGCAAAATCTCAAAACATTTGAAAATTAATAACCAAACAACCAAACATTCTTTGAAAGTTGATCCATTGCCTTTTGATTCACAAAAATGATTTATAAAGCTTAAGTTGACATTCCCATAGAATTTTTAATCACATGAAACAAATAGGAGAAAGTTATATAAAGTGCCAAAATAAGAGAAGATTGAAAAGAAGAAAAACATGTTTTGTAACTTAGAAAAGTTTTTTTTTCCTAATTTTTCTTCATTTATTTTGTTTCATCCTTGAATATTATTACCAAAAAAGAAATTAACATTCTTGTTTTCTATTGAAAAGCCAGACTCTAAAAATCAAATTTTTAATACATATAAAATGTTTGATATTCAATTCAATTGTGGAGAACTACCATTGAAAATCAATGACTCTCACATTTGTGAGAACCATTTTCATAATAATCATATTGATTTGTATATTTTTTTAAAAACCAAAACCTTGGCCAATTTTCTAAAATCAAAAAAATCAAAAAATCAAAAATCAAAATCAAAACAACCATTATGTTTACTTATTTAACTGGAACAAGCCATTCTCACCAAAAACAAAATGGGAACTACCCAATGTTGGTCTATTCCCATTAGGGTGATGATGTGGTTAGAGCAACCTAATGGAAAGCCATTGACATAGGGCCTTGTTTCTTTGTTACAAATACAATTGCTTCCCATTCGAGAGTTGGAAGTGCATTGAAAATATGTTATTAATCACATTGAATTTTTTGGAAGAAACCCATGTTCTATGTCCCTGGAAAGCCAAAAGACATAGTTCAAGGACGAATCACTAGTTTAACAACCATAGGGTTGAATGCTCACCTTGAAGTTTATGCATGGATCATAGATTGTACTAATCCTTACGTAGCTTGGGTGAGGCTTCAAACACGATATTAATTTGTAAATAATGTAGCTCGCCTTATGCTTAAGGATAAACTAAACAATTTGCATTTGTATGAAGAAGGATTTGCATGATGGAGGATCTATTACTAAATTTCTTAGATAGATCCAGGAAATTCAACTTGAACTCGAAGGCATAAACCAGTGTGTCCCAGAGGTTGATGTAGTTGAGCGGCTGTGCAACACTCTACATCCAAGTTATGAAACAATATACAATGCTTTTAGTGGGCAAGATGTTCTTCCCACTTTCAAAACCATTGTGGCTCGTCTTATTCAAGAAGAAACACGTATTTCAACACACAACACAGGCTCAATGCTTCAACCAAAACAAATGCCTTGGCGATGAAGATGCAAACTTTTCCTCCATATGGGAAGGCTCCATCCAATTATGGAAGTGCGGGGGGTGTCAAGTAGCAATCACAAGAGCAATAATTATCAACCATCAACATCTCGAGTGGCACAACATGGCAACCACAATGCATTGGTCCTTGCAATTGGTGCGGTGGTTGGGGACATCTCATGAGAAATTGTCATGACTTGGCGCAAGAGCTTGTGAAGCGCACCAAGAGTCATCACCAACATGGTGGTCCACAACCTAGTCAAAAGGTATACCTTGAGTACTTCATTTCATAGCTAGATCCAAGAAATTACAAGAGAAGCCATTAGAAGTACAATTCAACTCACAAGATTTTTTTTAGTATTATACATTTTTGGGGGTAGATGTAAGGGAGTTGGACACAGAATAAAGTAGATTGAAACTTTTGGTAAAAGGAGGCCAGGATCTGGAGATTCCCCTACATAGTGGGAGTTTGGGAACAATGAGAAGATAAACAAGGGTTGCATATGATCCAAATAGCTACTGTTGTAGATGATGGCTTTCAATCTGTCAGTGATGCTAATCAGTTTCCCAAGGAGTGAGACAAAACAGCATGTGTGAACATTGCAAAGTTCAGCAATCCTGAGAGGATGAGCACCTCAGAGACACCCTAAGTTAGATCAGTGAGACTGGCAATTATTTCCATTGCTAAAACTTAACAGATACTGAGCAATCAAGGTTCATGGATTAGCAAAAGCATCTGGTGCAAGGGAAACACCTGTAAGAGTGCGAAATGCACTGGAAGATATGGGCCTACCAGCTGTGGAAGGAACCCTTACAACATCTTGTGGTATGTATGTGGCACTTCTTGAGACAATTAGCAAACAGCATGTCATGAACTCCAAATCTTAATTTGCTCCCTGGTGGACAAAGGTTGTGCCCTGTCTGAAGGTACCCACATGAAGTTGAACAGATCCTTGCTGCATAATAGGAGGTGGGCAGGCAGCACATGACATCCCTGCGATTCAGTAGTTGCGAATGTGTCAAATAACATGCAATCTTAGCAAGCCTGTGTCAAAAATGTTTGCTGCAGCATGAATGGAAATTGGACAAACAATTGCTCCTAATATATATGCAGCAGGAGTTTTGGTTTGAAACACATATCATACTGTAGCTGATTTCTCTGAAATCTGTGTCTGCACTTGAGACACTTTGAATGGAGAAGAGATGCCCATCTTAGTGGCAACCTGCCAGTATACAGTTGACCTCACATAGGATGTTTTCAAAAGTCACCACTTCAAAACCATCATAGTTTTGTACCATAAAGCACATTTTAGTGCAGTGCATAAAGCCAAACAAGGAAATCAACACCAGTCAGGTAAACGTTTCTGACCCTAGTCTGTATCTTGTCAATGGTCTGAAAGGTAACCCAAAATTTGAACAACAAAAGGAGGAGAGACACAAGAAACAGAGTCTTAAGACAGACCTATCTGGCAAGACTGGCTGGGTTGATTTTAATTGGAATTGTTGCAAAGCACTACAAACACAGTTACAAAATGTTCTAGGTGCCTTCAAGTGCTGCAAGTATCAACCATGTCTTAGTCAGGTGTGCACACAGTTTAAATGTGCAGAGCCCATCTACAGACTAATTTCTCCTGGATAATGAGGAAAGAATATGTGGTCTCTAGATCTACAACTATATTGCTCATGAACTTAGAGCAACCTGCCATGTCTCTGTTCAAAACAAATTCCTCTAGGCAATGGCTAGGAATTTCTATGCTGCATACTTTTTTCATGGGCTAATTAACAGCCAACCTATCACTGTGATTCACATACTCTTTTTGAACTTGTTCTCATCTAAAACTCATGGAGCTAAAAGTAGGATTCACATACAAGATATGATGACCAAAGCAGCTCTCTTGTAGACTTGAGAGATTTGATAACAGATGAAATGTGCAATCAGACTTTCACTCCCCTAACGAAACCCAACTGATATGATTTGAAAGCGTTTCATGTGACAAGAGGGCAGAATGTACAGAGGAGCCAATCACAGCTCATGACTCATGTCCTCCACTTCAGCTTGCTCTTGGGTTTGCTCCCACAGTTTCTCATCCAGGGACTGCCGGACCTGTTTACGTGACTCCCGTCGATGCCTCTTTGGCACCAGCCGTGGCTCTGCCTGCTTCACACCAGCTGCACCCATCTTGTACCTACCCACCAGCACCACCTTTTATATTTTCATAGAGAGAAATACAGAAATATTTCTCTGAGTGTATCATCCAGCCATTGCACAGAGATCACCATGAAGGACACCCTTGTTTTTCCTGCTGTTATGCTTTAATGGTTCGTCCACTAACCAGTGAGATCAAACCTGCCAGTTACCCCATATACAAGTGGGAGGCTCTAGTTCTAAATTGACTCACTGTGCTTTGTGTCATGAAAGCTCATGTTTTCACTCCCTCTCATCAGAAAGAATCTCACCTTATATCACTTTCTCGCTTGGTACCAAGAACTCTCTTTTCAACTCCCTCTCTCTTTCTGACCTCCTCCAGAAGTCCAAGATAGTGCGAGTATCGGTCCCAGTCACTGCCAACTGCACAATATGGCTCCCCAACATGCAAGCAGTTTGCAAACGAGCAGCCTCCAGTGGCACTTGCCTCCTGCTTTGCCCTCACCTGCCAATGCCACACAGCCAATGAGACCATCTCCAATAACAGTTGCTTGCAACAGCTGGAAGTTCAAAACTCACTTGGGCAAGTACAAAATTTGGCTAGTGCATTGCTCTTTCAATCAGATTCTGATTCAGACATTCAGATCTCCTTATCATTTCGACTCTCCCTTGGAAGGGGAGCAAACATGTCGATGTAAACCATAGATGAAGCTTCCAGTCACCTTATTTTGAAAGAAGAAATTGTGAAGGCACAAGGAAAACTATGCTGCACCTCTGGAAAGAGCTCTCCAAGGGTTGCACTCATGACTTTGGCCAGGCTAGGTTGGCTGAATCCTGGAGTGTCAGCCAGGAGACCATCTCCACCTGGCAGGCGCAGGAGTGAAACATGGCGTGTTGTATGCCTTCCTTTACCAGATCTTAATGACACCTCACTTACTTGCAGTGCTTCAAACTTTTCATGATCTTCAGCTACCTGCTTGAAAAGATGCAACTAAACATCAGTGAGTATAAGGGTTATGATGGTGTGCATGGCCTGGCAGAGGACCATAGCAAGACACCATTGTGGTAAACAGAGATAGATGACATCTAATCTTTTGGAAATGCATTCTGAAGGCATGATCATGGACATAACTTCATAATATTCAAACACAAACATTGTCATGTTGGATTCTATACACTTGATTGGGTCATTTGGCTATGAAAGCAAAGTTACCAGTGCCTCTGGGCACACAGACACCCATGCTTTAGAGTGATCCATTACTAGTAGTGATTTAAGGTGTACCAGGCATGCCTATGCAGAATCACCAACCCATAAAGCCTACACTCCTTCTGTTAAGGCTCTTCAACACACCCCACTGCAGTTGTCTTACAGTTTGTAAATGCAATGACTTTACACTTCATCTATACTATATGCAGGGACACTCCTCACAAGAACATGTCCACAGTAATCAAGGAGCTCCCCTCCCAACTTATCCATCATAAAGACTCACAGTTCGCCATACCTCCTGAGGAATGATGAACTCAACATCTTCTTCAGATTCTTCAGGGCTCAAACTTTGAAGGTGTTCAATTGCTTTATTCTCATGCCACAGATCAACACCACCATCGTCACGCAACGCATTGATGAGGCTTGATTTGCCAACTCCACTGGGCCCAACTACCACTGAGATCTTGTCTTTCAGAAGGCCCATGATCGGAGCTATTCCAGACAATGTACTTACACTGCAGATAAGAGGCTCGTAGCCCCATTCTGCTAGCTTCTCTTTCCATCTATCAATGTCCTGTGCACACAGACTACTGATATTACTTGTCAGCAAGCACAACAATCTCATCATCCAAAGCTAGCAAGCATAACAATCTGACCATCCAAGCAATTTCCATGTTCTACACCTTGTTGGCAATTGGCCTTCTTGTGTACTCTCACAACTCTGGGAGAAAAGGTTAGGGTGCTGCGATGGGTTGGATGAGAGCTGTATTCACTCTAACAGGAAGCATAATCTCTCAAGGATTCCCATCTTCTTTCTTCTCACTACATGTCCAAAGAAGATTCAGAATAAAGACACAAGGTAAAATGGGTCGGGTTTCCACTTCTGAGAATCAACTTTGTGAAGACATAATGATCACCCTGAAAAAGCTCATGAATTCTACTGGGACACTCTCAGTTTCCTAACAAAACACAATTCCATGCATTTGCATTCCAGAGCCAGAACCTACCCACTCAAATCCAGTTTTCAACAGGCAATGATTCCGTGTGATCAGACGACGAGAATTCAGAGGAGGAGATCTGCTGCCAAACCCTAGATCATTGTTTCCCCCTTCAATTGCAAGTCCAGAAACTGCCATCAAGGCTGGAGAGAGATTCTCACAATGCAGCTAACCCTAGTTACACAAGCAAACTTGGTTCCAAGCTTTTCAAAAAAGCTCAAACATCCTCACCAAGTCTTCAGAAACATGGAGTTGTTGTTGTCAAACTTCTCTTCCTAAAACCAGACCACATGAAAGAAAGGAAAGGAAACGAAAGGAAAGGAGAGACAGAGTTGCCATGAGACACAGATGATGAAGTTGATGATGATGGTGGTGGTGATGGTGATGGTGATCCTCACCTCTGGTTGCACCATGTCTGCCTTGTTCAACACGAGAGTGAAAGGAATACCCGTGGACTCCGCCTCCACAAGAAAGCGGCTGAGAGCCAAGGGATCCAGCTTGGGACGATCCAGGGAGAAGAGGACCAGCAAATGCTCCACATTGGCAACAGGAGGTTCCGCTATCTCAGAGTATCTGTCCAGCACGTCTTCCACCATGCCTCGACGATCGATCCAGTCGATCCCCGAGACCAAAACCCTATCCCCTACCAAAACCCGCCTCTTGATCTTCTTAAGTAAAGCACGAACCACGCACAAAAGCTCCGTCCCTTGTCTTGCTTCCACTCCATTGCCGTTCTGCTCCTGAGCATTTTCCTGTGCACAGTCGAGCTCACTAGAAGCCAATTCCCCGTTCCTTTCCGCAGCAACAACAGCATCAGGAGCAGCAGCATCTACTTCCCAAGCCCTCTCGATGAAGACGCGCATGAAATTGGCCTGTGCAGCCATGACTTGGCCCAGAGCTTGATCCTCCCGGAGCAGCAGCAGCGCCGCAGCAGCATTTCCTCCGGAGGTGTCAGTCTTGTTCTGTATCGTATCAAGCGAGTTTCGGAAATTCTCTATCCCTGCATGTCCGATTTTCTTGCCGGATTCGTCCGTCTTCCAACGCTTGGATTGCTGTAATCGCACCCCGCTCTGATTCTTCCTAGCTGCCTCTATCTCCAACACTGCTCCTCCTCCTGCTTTGCTCACGTGATGACAAGTCGAGAAAAACTGCGGCTGCGTCGTGTGAAGAAGGAATGCGGCATGTAGCTTCGATGGACACAAAGCAGCACCTGCCGCCGCAGCAGCAGCAGCTCCATTACACCAACCCATGGAGCTCGCTAGCTAGTGCCCACAAACCGCACCTGCAACACTCCACTCTTGTGACGAGCGACCTGCTCGGCATTGAAAATCCGCGGGGAAAGTGTTGTGGTGGGGAAGAACATACACGGTTGCCTCGAATCTACGCCACGCCACGCAGCAACAAAAAGGAAGCGGATGACGGGAAGAAGAAGAAGATAAGGATCTTTGCGGCCGGTGCCAAATCCCTACCAGCGTTTGTCAACCAAATGCTCAACAACGATCGCTGTTGCAAGGTCCTCTACGACAGCACCCTCTTCTTCTTCTTCTCTTGATCGCCAGTTCCCCCTGTAGCTCAAGCGATTCTTGGTTTTTTCTTTTGGGAAAGATTCAAGGAATGCTGCAGGGCGGATGCACTACCTACTGTTTGTTTCTCGTCAGGATTCTTCATTCATGTCGAGCTTTTTGAGTCATGGATTTGTTTAGGTTTTGCAGAGCGAAAAAAAGATTCAAGAGAAGAAACAAAGAAACAAAGAGAGACTGACTGTAAATGGCACCTTGAACAGCTGACAGTTGTCTGCAAGATTGCATCTGCATACAGATTGAGATGCTCAACATGATGATGATGCCCTCACAAAGTCAAAAATCATAAAACAGAAAATTAAACTCCGGCACATTCTCTCTGCCTGGAAAGAATGCCAAGAATGTGACAGAATCATCAACCTCCCTGAGAGGAACATTTCACCAAGACCACCACTCACAGAAACATAGCAATCCGATCAAACCAGAACCATTGCAGTGGCCTCAGATGCTCAGACTGTAGGCAATCTTCACCAGTTTCTCTGCTGCACAGATAGTTGCATGTGATGGACTTTGCAGTCATATTTCCAAATAGAAACTAATAGTTGGGTCTGCCACAAAGGATGGATTCAGCTGCCTGTCACGCAGCTTGGGAGCTCAAGAGGACACAGAGAGAGAGATTAGAGTATCACCGATCTTGTGAGAAACAATGGATCCATCATCTACCTGAGTAGCTCAAGACTGAAAGAGAGTTAGATTAGTACGGCTGTGAGCTTGTGATATTAGAGATGGGTCTGTTGGAAAACCATCTTAGGCATCTATGCTAGTACTGAATTGCATTCCTGTGTATTGGGATCAGGGTTTTAGCCTGCAATTGTCCCCTGGTGGTATTGGAGCTTTTGTCCAGCAAACACTGGCATCAAAGTCAATGCCTGCACATACTGAAGCAGGCCTTGAATCAGCAGCCTTGAGTGCACCTTGGAAGGAGGGAAAGAAGCTGTTGTGGGGAAGCATGTGGAAATGGAAACATGTAACTAACATTGCATTAGCTTCTAGAAAAAAATTCATGGTGTTGACGTTGTTGTTGATGATATATGTAGCCATTGTCAACCAGCACCTTCTCATGTTGTGCTCTCTCCAAA
>Ga0209208_10002965_pt1 | contig 24432 bp, 25 predicted proteins | sample S1TSphfallax_3_FD_187694 | JGI IMG/M metagenome (GOLD analysis project Ga0209208, IMG submission 187694) | Host-associated microbial communities from peat moss isolated from Minnesota, USA - S1T2_Fd - Sphagnum fallax MG (SPAdes) (version 2) | ecosystem: Host-associated > Plants > Peat moss >...
CCAAATTTTCGATCTTCTATTTAAATTCATACTTTATTCAGCTTCTAACATTAGCAACAATTCTCAACCACAATAAGACAAAACCCAAAATTCCTGGTGCTCTTAAATTTATAACTTATTAATCCACAATTCACAATTTCCCAGATCAAAATTTATTCATTTCCAGCATTGATTTGTAAAAGACCAGTATAACTTCTCTCAATCAAAAAAACCTTAAAAATTGATGTTTTAAAAACCTTAATTTGTCCAATTTGTCCAATTCAATACAAATTTTAATTTTCAAAAAAAAAACCAGGAAAAAAATCCAATTTGTTTTTCAAATGGAAATGAAACAAGATTTTTCACATTTTTAGAAAAAAGCCCAAATTTTTTTTTGCAAGAAGTGATGTTTTTAAAACCTCTTTCCCATTTAAATTATACTCTTGCAAATCATAATGCTCAAAAATCCACAACTCAAAAAAATTATGATAATAAAAAAGTTTGGATAAACTTACAAAAAAAGCTCCAATTCTCATCAAAAGCTTTTTGCAAACTGTTGGTAGTATAGTACACAACTCAATTCAACATAAAGAAACACTCTCAAATTGAAGCTCTTTTTGTGCTTCAATCACTACACTAACTTCCCATCGTCCTCTCTCACTCTCTCTCTCCATCTCTTCTCAAGAAGCTCAGAAAACCCATTTCCCAAAACCTTTGCAACAAAAGCGTTCAGCTCCAATTATCTCCCAGGCGTAGATCTGCAAAGACCTGTGAAGCAGGAATAACCTTGGCTCTTTTTCCTCAAAGCTTCTGTAGCAAAAAGATTTGTCAAGCTCTAGAGGAGTTTTTCCATGGATTTTACAAATTTGTTTTTCTGTTTGCTTGTTTTACTTGGACACAGCTCCCTTCACTTCTTCGATTTTGGTATCAACAGTTCCTTGTAATCCCTTGACTTGCTGTCTGATTTTGCCGAAGAATCCAGTCTTGGAAGGAGCAGAAGAGGCCAAACCCTCGTCAATTTTGCCCTTCGCGTCTCCCACCAAGTTCTTGCCACTGTCAATTTTGCCCTTCGCGTCTCCCACCAAGTTCTTGCCACTGTTGCCAAAGTTAGTTTTGGAACCGAACGCGTTGCTGCCACTCTTCACTTTGTTGATGGCTTGATCAGCTTTCCCTTGCACATCTCCTATGACATCACTAGGAAGAGACTGCACAGAGTGCACAACAGACCATTGAATGTAAAATACAAAACACTAAGAGAGAATTCCAATAGCACGATTCATTCTATATTCTTCCAAAAAAAGTTTTAGGGGGGGGGGTTTACTACCTTAGATTGGAAGACATTGTCGATTCTTTTCTTTGTCTTCTCCACGTTGCTAGCAACTTTGTTCCTTGCATCTTGCACTGCAGCACTCCCGCTGTTCTGCAGACCAGGAACAGCTCCAGCACCAGCTCTGCAATCGGTCATGAACCCAGTTCACAATCAGGAATTCATAGTCACCAGAGCTAGCAGCAAGCACACTAGATAGAAATCTTGCAGCAAAAGCCGAGCATGTTTGTTCCCATAATCATCAGGTATAATTTTTGGTAGAGTCATAAAACAAAGCTGCGATTCAAGCAAGCAAGCAAGTATAATATTCTTACTGTTGAGAGAAGCGTTCAATATTCTCGGCTGCACCCTCGAGTACGCGGCCAGGACCGTAGCTTGGGGGAGAGTCGTTCTTGATCAACTTATCAGCATCCTGCAAGAGCTCACCGGCCTTGCGAGCTGTCCGCTCCGCACCGTCATTGCCTGGACCTGACGCTGCGAAAGCAGCAGGTCCAGCTCCGGCTGCTAAGTTGATTGCCACACCGGCAGCTAGCAGCGATGCCAACACTTGCCTTCTCACCTTCTTACCATCCTGCACACACACACAACACAATGATGAGCAATATTGTACCAAAAGGTAGAGACCATGAAGTGAAACTGGTTCAAAGATTCGCCAAAACTCGTCTACTCCTCTTCTTCGGGACGAGATCTAAATAGAATCCTGTCCTAAAACGTACCTCAGAAAGGTTAGCGCGCACAGCCACAACTCTGCCACTACTGCTTGCACAGCTACACTTGACGGGAGGTGCCAGCTGCTGCACTACTGATCCACACCCATTAAACGCTGCATTCGAAGATGACAACTTCTTGGCAGCTGAACTGCTGCTGCTACTCAAAGCTGGTGCTGTCACAACAGACCCTACACTGGCCATCGCCAAGCTACAAACTGCCATATTCTCTAACTGAAACGTTCCCGATAGGACTCTCTCCAACTTCTTCTTCGACAACGGTGTGTAGAAAATGGAAAAAAAATTAGCTCACAACTGAACCGGAAAGCGGGATCTCGACGACTTCTGGTTGTGGAAACAAATGTCTACAGTAGATTTTGCTGCCGAAGCTGCAGTTTGTTGGAGATATGGAATCGTTGTGTGTGCAATTGAGGAGAGTCACGTTGCTTGTTATACTGTGTCCTTCGGGTGAGCGTCTTCGAGACCGCGAGGCGTGTCGGAGCGCGCGACACCAACCACGGAACGCCAACCACGTTGGTAGTTGGCATGCACGGAAGTCTACACGTGTAAAAACTATTCCCTTTTCGTGAATGTATGCCATGTGGTGGGTCTATAGAAGCTTTTTTTTTCTTTTTTTGTTGCCCTTTTTTTTGGGTGGGGGCGTGCAATTAAATTTGTGGATCAGAGCTTTCTTTTTCAATATTTTCAATATCCAAAATTTGGCAGATTTTTCGAAAACACTAGCAAAAAAAGTAGTTGAATTTACACAAGAAAAACAATTTTCTCCCAAAAAAGCTTTCCCAATTGTTTTGTCAACAAATTTTTTAAAAAAAAAAAAATCTCCCAAAAAATAAAATTATTGATTATTTCTGGGGAGAATATTTTAGAAGAGGAATATTCCGAAAAATCCTTGTTATTATTATTTTTTAAAAAAATAGTCGTCTAAAAATGAAAATTTTCTTAAAATATCCCAAATTTTGCCACAACTGCCTACAACATGAAAGGGCAAATCTTAAGATTTTTTCTACTTTCATGTTTTGGATTTTGCCAAATTTGGCTAAATACTTTGAGGGATGATCACCACTTGAGCAACATCACAAAATTGAAAAATAGACACTTTGCTCCCAATAATTGGTGGCTTTTAGTTTCAAAATATCTCTATATATGTTATAAAATACTCTACATATTAACAACTTGGACTTTCCAGGGTTCAGTTATGGTTGAGTTTTGATTCCAAACATTCTTGTGTGGAGAGAACCACTTAGTGTTGCTTCATGCTACTTGTGATGGGTTTTGGTTGGGTTTAGGTCCTAGGTCACTTGATTTCTCCTCTTAGGGCTCCTCATTGTGTGTTTTGAACTTTAGGGTGTTGTCTTTTGTTTGGACTTAGATTTTATTTTTTCTTCTCTTATTCCCATGTTGGGTGTTTTTTTTTAAGTAATTAATTAATTAATTTACTTAGTAGTTATGCTAGTGTATCACTTTCTTGGGGGAGGGACTTTTTTTTGATCTGTGTACAAGTACGAACCCTAAACCCTAAATATCTGAAAACTGGACAATGTTGCAGGATACAAAATAGCCCTCTAGGAATTTGGCGGGTGTCAGTGTGGCATTACTTGCATGCCATGAACATAACATGCTGCCAAAGTGATATGTACCATAATAGGCACTTGATAAGGAGCCGATTCCTAACACTCCAATCACTACCACCTTGCCAAAGGCTGACTGGGCTCAAGCAGATAGAGCACTTTCTTATTTTTGCTCTCTTTTTTTTTCTTTTTTTTTCCCCCTTCTAAAATTGATATCATTTTGTCTCTTTAATGACAGAGTTTTGTGTTATAAAATATGACACATCTTCTTGAATCCAATTTGGCTTCAATAGAATTATGAACCTTTGATCTCGAGACCTTCGAACTTACTCTGGAGAATCTCTTGAGCACGTTGAACTTACCAACACTGGTTCAAACCAATGTTATATCAGTACATATGTTGCAATCTGGATACATAGCATTGGTACGTATATTGGTACCAAAGAACATACCAAATCAGGTATGAAATTGGTTATATACCCAGGTGATACTCATGCCATACCAAGCTAAGTATTGGGTTTTGTGATACTATTGGTGATTACCAATACTCATGCTTCAATGGGTTGATGTATATATGAATAGTAGGGATATCAGTGCTAGTGTCTGGGGATGACTATGGAGGTAGGTGTGAAGTATGATTATGAAAGTGCTTTAGGTTTTTTGTGATCCCGTGTTCCAATTTGTGGCTTCTTCAATGATGAAATTTTGGTGTGGTTGCACTAGATTGTGATGATCTTCTTCGACTTGCAGATGTTCTCTTCATTGAGGTTGGTAAATATTTTGTTTCCTAATTTCTTATGTTCTCATGGTGTTCCTCAAGTTTGTAATCTCTATGCTGCAAGCTACAACTTTAATTCTATTTGTTGTGTGTTGTGTGCAACATGTTTTTCAATAGGTTAGAGGATTGCGTGTGATTCAAAATGCTTGCTTATGATTTAAAACTACACCAACAACAAAGATGACTTGTGTGCTTTTTATTTTTATAATTTGGTGACTAGTGTCATTGTTTTGGTATTTTGTCACAACAGAGCATTTTGATGTTTCAGATTTTAGGGCTAGGAATTTGGAGGAAGCCTGAGAGGCTCATTATCCTTCAGGTGACAATTGGGTCACAATTTCTTAAATTCAACTACTTATCAAGTTTGATACTCATACTATGGGATACACTATGAACACAATTTTTAATTATCTATCATCTAGGTATCTAAGTGTCTCTAAATCTCACTCGAGCATGTAAACATACACATACATATCATTAAAGTGTGGGTGGGTTTGTGTGTATGTGGAATAGTTAGGCAAATTTGTAAATGAATAAAATCTACATAATGTTAATGGTAAATTCCTTAGACTACTCAAATTTCAAGTTCAAAACCTTGCATAAAGAAAATGGGAGCTGAAACACCACTAAAGGTCTTACTAGTAAGGTGCACTCCCATAGGGGGATCACTGTGAAGGGACCCAATAAAGAATTACACAAGTTGGCAGTTGGTGCCAATTCGGATTCTTCCTATGCAAAAAGTGAGTCCCTCTGTGCTCTTTAAGGGGTATTATGTCCTTGCAAACATGCTTACACAAATGTTTTCTTGGAGCAATGAGGAAGTTCTTGATGTTGAGAGCTTCTTCCAGCCTAGATTTGGTGTGGCTGGAATGAAATATGGGCTGGTTTCATTAGTTGTGTGCTTTTGTTGTTCAAGAATTTGAGCACTAAAATCACTTATTGTTGATTACCACGCTTGCATCTAAGTCTTCCTCACCCATCAGGTCCTTCAAATAGTCCTATGGAATTGGAATCATGTCCCCCCCCCCGTGCTGCCCAACTCTCATGGTGGAGCCTTCATCTCACGCACAAGTTTTATCATCAAAGGGGAAGAGGTAGAAGGCTTGTAACATTGTGGATCTCATGGAACTAAAGTAACTGCCTGTGAAAACAAATAGCTATGATATAAGAGAAGCAGCTGCATCCAATATCTCTAGATCATAAGGAGCAAACTATTGGCCACCAGGGTAAAGGAGATCATTTCAAATCCTTAGAGCTAGTGTCAGTAAAAGCCACCTGTCCTTAAAAGTTCCTATAAAGTGTTCACATCGACATAAACAAAAGAGGGAAGGAAATTACCTTATATGGATTGTTGCAGGATACATGCAAATCCCATTGAATCTACTATCTACAAGTATGCACTATAAAGTTCCATGCTCTTCTCTAATCATCTCAACTAACTCAATATACTTAGTGTCATGTGTCATCATCTCCAACAAAGAAAAACTTTGAAGCACTGGGTAAATGTGTCTAGTTGAGAGGTTTTCAGAATTGATGCATAGCAGCAATATTTAACTGGCAATCACAACTGGGTGCCAGATTTGCACATGCTACCCTTCTAAACAACCAGATGGACCAGCAATCAATAGATGTGACTGAAACAGATGATCACACAAGTGATGTCATCGGCACTTCCTCTGCGGCAGGCTTCGTCTCTAAGCACTATGGCAGCCTCTTCAGAATCCATGAGGGACTCTACCATTGACACTGCCTCCTGGTTTGACAACACATTCCATAGTCCAGCCGTTGCTAGAACCAGAAAATCAACTCCCTCCTCAATATCATACTCCTGAATCTCAGGGTCAGCCACAACATACTGCTTCAACGATTGGCCACCAAATGCACGGGATACTCTAGAGAAACCTTCTACTACAACACCTCCTGCATCCTCAATCCGTTTTCTTTCATCAGTTCGACTTGGTGTCTGATCAATTGACAAAGCAACTGCCTCACCAGCTCTGCAAATGACAGCCCTAGAATCACCAACATTTGCAACTAGCAAATGGTCACCCACCACAAGACATGTACAAGCTGTTGATGCAGCATCCATGTGCTTGATGCGCAAGTATTGTTGGTCAGTCTGTTGGAAGGTCTCAGCTATGGCTAGTTTGATGTCGTCAACAAGTTTAGGATGCGGCAACAAGTTATAGCAGAATTTGTGCTTCACATACTCTGCTGCCCTCAAGTATTGTTGGTCAGTCTGTTGGAAGGTCTCAGCTATGGCTAGTTTGATGTCGTCAACAAGTTTAGGATGCTGCAACAAGTTATCAAAGAGTTTGTGCTTCACATACTCTGCTGCCCTCGAACCATTGTGTCCATCAAACACTCCAAACAATCCGATCCTCTGACCGTTAATCATGGGAATCTGTATGTCTAAGAAAGCCTCCATAGAAGCACTTCTCCCTCGAAGCTTTCCATACCCATACGCAAACTTCATATTCTGACAAACACCCCCCCCACTACTGGAGTTCCAGTCCCAGCCCCTTAGGGCCCAATCGTGATCAGAGCACCCCCAATTATGAGGAAATTTGTAGTCAGTTGCAGCATCTGGTATGCTGCATTGTGAAGATCTGGAAGAGACAAGATATGACTGCAACAGAATCCTCTGCTTGCAATCTACCAAAATTTAGCAGATTTCAGGAAACTGAGGACGCTTTCGAGGATTTGTGGCCCAACACCTATTAATAAGCTCAGATAGGTAATCAGGACAATAGTCCACATGTGGTAAAGGAGGCCGCTCCCCATTGCGAATTCTCTGAAGAAGATTTGTTAGCGGCATGCCTTGGAATGGCATTTCCCCAGTGAGGACCTCAGAAAAAATGATAGCAAAGCTATAAACATCTGCTGAGTTTGTGTATTTCCCACTGTTCTCCTCATCTTCAAACACTTCAGGTGCTCTCCACTTGGTTGTACCCACCATCGGTGTGGAGCACCCAGAGTCATGCAGGTTCAACTTTGACACGCCAAAGTCTGTCAGTTTAACTTGCACAAGTGAGGAGGAAAGGGGTGACCAATCCTGATCATCCACAACATTTACAAGAACATTATTTGACTTGAGGTCACGGTGCACCACCCCACTCTCATGCAGGTGTTTCATGCCGTCAGCTATCTGTAGCATGATGTGGATAGCTAAAAGCAGTGAAAGAGGAGGTTGTCTTTCTCGACTGGCTTCCTTCTTCTCGTCTAAGTAGGTCCGTAAGTCCTTGCTCATGAGCTCTGTAACAATGACATTCCGAGTCTCCTTGTATGAGTAGCCTATGAAGCGAACCACGTTTGGGTGTCGCACCCTTGAAAGCAGATTTATTTCATTTTCCACTGCCTTCCTGTTTGTGCTCTTGCGGATCAAAACCTTAGCAGCTGCCCTCCTTCCAAGGAAGTCACACTTGTACACTGCTCCACTTGCTCCTTCTCCAAGAGGCTCGTCATAAATGGGCCGCACATCATCATATTCAATCAAGTGTGGAGGATGCCCATCATTGGAAATCTCTGCCTTGAGTTTTCCTAGCAGGTGTCTTGCAAGCTTAGCAGACTTACTGGGGGTGATAAAATAACGTTGCGAGTATTGTTCTATACGACGCAGCAAGCTATACATGTCTTTCTCAGACAATTCTTTTACAGCAAGCAGCAAGCTATGCATGCCTTTCTCAGACACTTCGCTGACACCTGACATCGAGATATATGACGAATAGCCGTTTGCAGCTTCCGAACTCCATAGCGCTACGCCACGTCCAGTTGCAATCGCAATCAACACCTTGACACATAGGAGAACGTCTCTCAGGTTGAGGAATACCGCCATTTCGACCGATGCGGAATCGGACGAGGTGATTACTGACATCCACCAATCGTTGCGGCTCCAGTCTGTGACCAACATTTGGCCACACAACATCGCGCGCCGCAATTCCACCAGAGCTGTTTTGCAGTCAGGACCTAGTCTTAAACAGCCCCCGAATGAAATATCAGGATTTAGTATTGAACGGCCCCCGAATAAATAATCTAAGTCGTGGATGCAAAGCAAGTATCGTTTTGCAATGAGTCTGCACAAGGATTTGTTAAACTGGACCTTTTTACATTGAAGGTGTACATTCTTCGCCACAGCTTGACATTCATGGTACACATCTATCAGTAGAGACGTCATATCGAAACATAACGGTGAGAAGGAACCCATGCTCCCCAAGAGAACAACGACGTCACTCTGCGTAGCTCCTGTAAAGCCCGAATCGATCTATTCGTGCTAACCCCTGCCGCCGGCCGAGACCCGAGATCCGCTCTGCACTCGACTCTGGACAGAGCAATGCACCCTCGATCCTTGAAGCTGTCTCACAATGTCCCCACCAAAAGCCCTACCCTAAAAAGAACCCTTGAATGTGGCATGTCGATCAAGTTGGCAATTTCCTTCACTTCAATCGCCGTTACTTGTCAACAAGAAAGAGAGAGAGGAAGAGCTCCCGAAGCAAAATGATCCCAAAGCGAAGACAAACAAAAGCACCATTTCTACACAAACCATTCCCAGGAATATATCAAATCAAGACTCGCTAGGCTACTACTAGTGATTGTCACTGTGAAAATTCCCAAATCTTTCCTCTCTCCAACGCACATACATAAGTGGATGAGACTAATAAACACATAAAACTGTGCATTACAAGCGCGGAGTCGAGCTTGGATCGCCTCAAATGGAGTTGAGAATCTCTCAACGCTGCAAGAAAAAATAAATTCGAGTGTGCTTGCTTATTATGCATTACGAGCTTGCTGAGAAAGGCCATATCCGCGTGAGTTGTGTAAAGTATCTTAGCGGAAGAAGCCAAGTTCGTGGTCTTTCACTCGTTCACCGATTGATTCTGTCGTTTGTGAAGGGCCTTAAATTTCCCTTCCTTCAACTTCGGTGGGACGGAAATTATGAATTTTCGAGGGATTTTGTGTGAATTTTTGGCCAAAGTGATCAATTTTGTTACACAATCGAATGGCAAAAAGGAGTGAATTGTTTGGATCATTTTGGCTATAATGGTATTTTGTCATTTTTTTCTTTAATACTTTTAGCACCCATGTCTTTCCATAGCAAAATGAGGTTCAAAAATAAAAACTTAGCCAAAACTAAGGTATCCTCTCAATGAATGTAGCCACATTGTCGACGTATAAATAATTCAGGGATGGATGGATCATGGGATTATCGTCGCCTTAACTATGTTAGGGGAAAGGTTATAGCCACCTTTAGTACATTGGAAAAAAAAAGGTTATCACCACATTTAATCTTATAGGAAAAAGATTTATATTGCCACCTTAAAGCCCAAGGTTATCATCTATATCATTAAGTATGACATTTATGATTACTTAAATAGTTTACAACTTAAAACTCAATAGTTTCAAGATTTTGGTTTTGTCATTGCTTTTTCCCAAGTTTTGTTTTTTTTTAATTTCAAATTTTTATTGTTTGAACTACTCATTTCTTTTCTTAGCTTTTGTTGTTATTTGTGTAACATTATTTCTAAAATCAAGTTTTAAATTGGTTTCGCTGGATGTCAATCTTTCTATTCGTTGTTGTCCATGTTTGACTATTTAATTTCTTTTTCTCTTATTTACATTGTTTGATTTTTTTCTAGTACTTCTATGTGAATTTTTTAAAAATGAAATAAATGACATTTTTTTTTCTTTTTTCTTTTTTTCATTTATTTGCTGAATATTTGTTATAAAAGGTTGCAAAATAAAATCATACATTTTGAAATCTATTAATAACCAACTTGAGCTATTACAAATTACTTAAACTTTAGATGCATTGTGATGGACATAGTTTTCTTCTTAAGGCTTTTAGTTGGACTACAAATTGAAGGGTTGAAGATGCATATTGTTAATTGAAAGCTATAAGATCCAATTCAACTTCATTACATTGGTATTGGTTGTAGTTGTGTGTTTTATGTTCTATGCATGACATGACATTTCAAACTTTCAAGCTCCAAAGCAAATACCATACCATTATTCATATACCCTAGGTATGAAAGGATTCTTTAAAATATTAATATTTTATTGATATACAACCCAAATATAAACATTGATACTAGATTTATGCCATATTAATCCACCCTTGTAGACATATATATATTTGATTGGTATGAAAAATATGAAGGCTCCTTAGTGATTTAGTAGTAAGGAGCCTTCATATTTTTCATACCAATCAAATATATATATGTCTACAAGGGTGGATCAATATGGCATAAATCTAGTATCAAAATCACTTAGGTATTAAAAAGTTGATATATTAGTCCAACACTAGTTGGAATTATTATTGTCTAGTTCTTTATTTCGAAAGCAACCTTTAGTCCTGATTTCAATTTTTAAATTTTTTGATGGAACCTCCAATCCAATCTTGAAACTATTTCTTTGGATTTTTAAAATCTTTAATTTTAGTCATTTTCACCAAAAAAATAAATTTAAACCGATTTGGTTGAAGACAAAGTTTGATTCCTTTCCATTACATACAATTAAACTCCCAAAAAGAAAAGTGTAATTAGTTTGTTGGTGTTGCTTACTAAGGCAAAGATATTGTGTTTAGATTCATTATAGAGTATAGTAGCTTAAAGGATTTTGAATGACCCCTAGGGAATAGGTCCATTTGTATATGAGGATTTTTGAAAGATGATATTTTGTGCTTGTGTTGAAGGTTGAGATTAGTTATAGAGTTACAATATCTTGAAGAATTTTGATTTCTTTTGCAGGATTTTTTTGAAGATTAGGTGTATTTTTGCATGGTGAAATATTTGAGTTTCCATAATTCTTCTTTTGCCTTAAGATACATTTTTAATGTAAATGGCAAGGCGACAGTGTGACACACACCTTGTTTGACTAGTGCACACACACCAAGATAAAGATAATGTAATATTAATTATTTACAACCAATTAGATGCCATAACTTGATTAAAATGTAAGGTCAAGTTTATACTTTTTTCAATAAAATTGTATTTGTACCTAAAGAATTTGAATTTTTAAAAATGGGACAACACCCCTGATTTAGGTTCTAATTCAAATTAAAAAATAAGTCAACTCTCAGATAAGTTCCAATCACAATTACAAGGAAACTTGAAACCCCCAATCGAGAGACCCTAGAACATGACCTTGTAACCTAACTTGAACATGCTGAAATTCGGGAACCTGCCAACACTGATTCAAACAATATCATGAGAGACAATGAATTCACATAACATGGATTTAGGAATTATAGTTCAAAATGAATCTGACAATAAAGAGCAGCCTCAAGAGTGCAGCTTTCAGCTACGCCTTTGTCTCTTACCTGCAATTTGGTTCTAGTTCAAGTCAAAATTGTATCGGAAACCCAGTTCAACCATATGCCAATTTATTCTCTTTGTCTTGGTGTGCTTGTACAAAGCAAGGTTACACATAATAATCTGTTTTAGGGAAGGTGGATCCTTTTTAAATTGTTGATGCTTACGATTTACAAGCCATTAATGTCCTAAAACTGACTTCAACGAAGCCATTTATAGATTTGTTTAGTAATAGAAAATATCCACAAATTCACCCTCTCTTCACCCTGTCTTTGAGCCTCCTTTCACCCCCGAACCCCTCTTTTAGTGGTATCCGTAAAGTAAAGAAATTTTATTAAATCTCAGTATGAAATGCTGAAACTCAGTACGAAATGCATTTAATACACAAGGTTCGAGAGGAATTATAGTAGATGTACAGGTAGGAACAGTGAAAATCTATTTAGATAGGTTTTGTCCCCCCCGAAATAAGAAAGACAGGGTGAAACTCAGGAACCATCAAAATTCATGGTTTTCTGAGTTTCGCACCCTCCCACCTCCCTTGAATGCTAATGTACTTTTTTGCGGGCTTTTTCTTAATCTCACCGTGTATGACCGAACTCAGGGTACTGGTGCTGTCTTTACAGATATCTCTAATGTGTAATTAACTTTGACGGACATTGTATTGTTGGAAATTGTGTTTCACACTATAGCATGCCTTGCAAGTCATGAAAAAGTATCATAAGGGCTTTGGTTTGACAAATGAGCTTTGGTTGACAAATTTTGAAATGCTGTTCATCACAATCTAACCAGTATTACAGGGGTATATCAGTCTATATACCAAGTAAACATTGGTATACTGGTCCAAAATTGATCCACACCCACCCGACTACACTGTTTTTGCATTCCAGATGCATTGGCTGTTTGCAACTGTTGTTGTCATTAACAGCTGCTAGGTCTTATTCTCTCTTTTAATCAACTAATTCTCATGCTGAATTGGCCATTCAGCACAGGTGCCAATTCTGTAACATATGTTGCTGTACTTGGCCACAGGCTCAATAGAAGCTGAATCAGCCATTCCCGGCCCACTATTCACTCTCTGGTACATGAATGTGTATGTCTGCAACAATGATGAGTTAAGAATGGAACAAGCAGAAGAAAGAAATCTGACACATCCAATGGCATCCACCATACCTGTCCTGCCTGCTACTCTCCCATTTACACCTCACGCTATCATATCCTTCAGACCTGCGCATTTCATCAGAGTGCCAAGATTTCTTTCACCCCCTGAAACAACGTACACAGACATGAGCAAAGGAGTGACAGTCAAAGGCTCCTACAACTATGAGCATTCTGAATTCCAAGAGGAAAAGGGTCAGGAGTTGCCAAACAAATTGGAAAACAAAGGAACAAAAGTTTTTAAGGTCATCAAATTCTCAACTCCATGTTGTAAATACTTTCAGATTTAAAATTGTCAAGTTAAGAGATTATTCTGAGGAGAGGTTTGAACTTTGAACAAGGCCCTGTTTTGGCTTTGAACAAAACTACCACTGTTCCCAATATGCACTGTGCAACAAGATTTGTTAGTTGATGCAGCACTATGTGATCACACCAGCATTTCCAGAACCAATTTATGGTAGAACATGACGAGCATGACCGTGCATCCGTTTCATCCAGAGACTTTCTGGAGTAAAGAGAATCTAATAAAGCTCTCGGTAATCCAGAGGCAAAGCAATGTTTGGAAGATCTTTTTTGGTGACTACAGACAGTCATCCAAATGCTGGAAAATCCTTTCCAAATTGAGCTCCAGCAACACCAAAGGGACATTATTGTTTCTAACTGTGAATTAGTGATATCATTGATACAAATACAGTAGCTACAACCCACCAACTGCAAAAGCACAGTGGTTATCCACCTCTGAGTGTGCCACTATTTTGCGCTCCCAATTGCATGCCTGCAGACAGAGAAGGAAACGTTGTGATCTCACTTCTCATGAACAAAGCTCTCCCCAGGCCCTATTGTCCATCAGGACCCACCAACCTGTTCAATTAATACAACTGTAAACAAAAGGTACAGATTCATAGAAATGACAACACTGCCTTTATGAGGAAATCTACACTGTCCATATTATAGTGAGTTATGACCCCAATTTCTAATTAATACCCTTTCAAGCAAGGAAAGGAAACCCAGCACATGTGCAAAAACCTCAGGCAATGCACTGTTTGATGAGACAGAAAAAGGTTGAGTTCATAACTCGGATTGAGCACTAAGTGCAAGGACAATGAAGTAAAAGAGAGGTGACAAGGAAATGGAGGTATCTGTACAAGTAGAACTTCTCTCGGGGGACTGGGCCATTTGGGTTGTGAGCCTCAATATCAACGTGGAGAATGGCTGGTACTATCCTCTGGATTTCCTTCTCAAGCCGATCTATTTCAGATCCAACTGCTGCCACTACCTCCTCACCTGCATAGCACAAAATCAGGTGTTCACTGATGCATAGAGCTTCCAAACTATGACAAGGAAAGTAGCATATCTTACCTATACAGCTTTGCAGCAATCACAGCTTTGCAGGACAGAATATTTTCAACAAATGCTTACCATAACTGGCCATTACCCGATCCAGAGCACCACTGTCAGAATCTTTAGCAGCCTCTAGGAACTGCAAAAGGCATGTCAGCAAAAAGCTCACTGCAGTTAGCACATCTACCCTTGTCTCTCTTGTGATGAACATGTAAAATGGCATGCATTGCATTCTCTGGATAGATTAGTGCTAGAAAGATGAAGAACCCACATCTTTCATCCAGGCATCCCGACCAGCACGTTGAAGGTAGTTTTGCACTATCGCAACACCATTGAAATCTGCAACAATTCCCAACAGGTCTTGTCATGCATGGTTTAGTCCACAGGATGTTGAACTCTGCTTAATCATTAGCACAGAATTCGAAGCTTGTGCAACTCTATATTGTACACAGAGCTGTATTGGAAGGGCACAGCATAAAAATGAGAAATAAGGACCTGGGCTTACCTATCTCAGCTTTAAATCTGTAAGCACCAGGACCAATAACTTCACTTTTGCAGTCATAGAGGCCTTCCACCACCTGTCCATACAATATTCTACCCTCCCATGAGCATTACTTAGCTCTACAATTATCCTGAATGAAAAGATTGCAGGAAACCATCAATATCAAGACTAAAATATGTCCATTCTGAAACCTGAATCTAAATGCAACTTCCAGGGTACCGGATCACTAATCAGCAGATTGATGACACGCCTCATATCCAGATCATCAATGGACCGCCCAAGCAAAGCTTGTCGATTCCTTTGAATCAAAAAAATTGCCACCTGCATGGCAGGTAAGATGTAAGAAATGATTCTGGTTGCATTCAGATTCATATGACTGTAAAAGCCACAAAAGCAAACTGGCAAACTCATATGACATGATGGAAGATGATGTCCCATGACGAATTCAAGAGACAGATTTGAGGCAAACCGGGAGACTTATCATAGGGAAGTGGGCAAATACAACTGCCTTCTACATCTGTAAACCATGGACAAAGGTGATCAGAATTGATGCATACCACTCCCAGCAACTGGCCTACAACAATAGAGCCAATTGGGTCCCAGATACGTTGTCCAGTAAACTCAACTGCAGCCAATGCTAGTCCAGCCACTGCCAAGCCAGCAACTGCTGCACCATCCTGGTGGCAAGTACAAGCCTTAGTGTCTAGCATTAGCATATAAAGTTGATGTTATCACACAGAGGTGCATAGGAACATATGACAGTCTCCTTGTCAGCAATAGACATGGACTAGCTATTAGTCAACAAACCTCCATCATAACAGCAACAGCTGTTGGATCATGGCCACGCCAAAGATACTCCTTCAAGGTCATGCCTTCAGCTTCTGCACCTTTCTTCACCGCACCATATGCTACTATGAGTGATGCCCCTGCATGCAGCCATCCAAAGGGTCAAGATAAATCCCACAGTACACAAATTCCACTTTTGAGTTCTTTGACAGTGCAACAGCAAACAAAACCCTTCCCCATCTACCTACTTATTCAGTTGCAGATGCTCAGGAGTTTATTGGTCAAAGAGCAAGGAGGAACCTTCCATGATTGCTGATGCCACAAGTACACCTGCTGCAATTGAAACATTTTCCACCGGCTGCAATCCCAAATTGAAGAATACGTAAGTAAAGATTCCTGTCTCAACATCCGACATTCTGATGTCACTTGGGATGTAGATGAGAGGTTTGCTTGTTAAATGGTTTTCCACTTGAGGCTTGCCCAGTAGCAAGGTTCTTCATTGTTTCAAGGCTTAGGGTAAAACTCATGCTTTTTGGTGAAAAGGATCAGCTTGCTACATGCAGCAAAGATAAGTTTAAGTTGTACCCCAGGATTCCACAGATTCTGCACACCATGAACAATTGTGGCACCAGACCCAAGGCAGAAGATGCCAACTGCCGAGATCAATGACCACACAAAGCGCTCCTTTGAATACCCATACCTGCAGACAGCAGACATGAAAGTGATCTGTATGCTCAGGCAAAACCCTGAAGCCAGAAAACAAAGGACTCAGTTTGAACATCTTGATACAGTGATCTTGCCAATGTAGTGATCAGATTGGCAGCAAATGGAAAACCCCAGTATGGAATGTGACAGTAACTCAGGATGCAGATGGAAAGACTAAGTCAAGCTTCAGCTAGCACTCAAGAGGCACAGCTACTGAAGAGCCAACAGATTACAGAAATCAAAGAGTGAAAGGTTATGAACATACGGATGAAGAGCATCAGGGGCACGCTTTGAGCTTACTAGACCATATGCAAGCAAAGCCTGTCACAGAAGCAAACAAAAAATGGTCTCTAAAGCAACCAGACGAAGACCTTCAAAATGTCTTTGTAAAACATGCCAATCCACAATTCAATGCCAAAGCTGGTCAAATCTTTCTCAATGAAATTTAGAGACCCTTGGATATTGTTGAGTGAACCTTTGAAGTCTTCAGGTGGGTTCATACCTGGTTTGCCAAGTCTGCAAGTGAGTGGATTGATTCAGCGAGCATCACATGACTGGAAGTCATGGACCACACCCCAATCTTGAGCGAGAAGACCAAAAAATTGCACCAGAGCGCCACCACTACTGCCCTCTGACTGTGTGAACTTTGAATGAAACAATGTTAGAAAAAGCTCCTTCTTGTGATCAAGAATACCCAAGATGTACAAATCAAGCCTGCTCAACTATATAGCATTGGGAAGATGTTGATGATCTTGATTCTGGTAGAGCAATGTTGAAAGAAAAAGAGAAAAAAAGACCATACCTGTGATGTGCTTCCGGTTCCTTTGGTCGATTGGTAACTTCTTGTGCAGCATCTGAGCTATACACTACAAGGAAAACACAAAATGCATTAGCTTCTTCAACTGATAAGCTTATCTTTTTTGATAGACTGATCAGATTGGGTGGGTCAGAGCACTTCTCAATCCATTGTTTGGAAAAGATGCAACAATACTAATAATAGATGGATCATCCATCAGATACAAGGCTGCTGCAGGCTTTGTCAGAGATAGCAAGGGATATGTGAGCTTTACATCTGATTGGAACAGAACCAGATGTGATGGTTTTACTGAAAAGCTTTGAACCAGGAATGTGCAACCCGAATCCTTCCCATGGCTGCTGCTGCTGCTTCAAGCTGCTGACACCATTGTTGCATCCTGATTGCATGTCCCACTGTCTGAATTCTATGCTCTTTCTCCGAGTGATATTCTCTTCATCTCTGTGTGATCGACTTTGGTTTGCAAGGAAGTGATTCATACCAAGTCTCTTTGAGTCTATCCACTGCTTCAGTTTGATCTGTGCCAGAATCTGTGACCAAAACCAATCCTTTGTCTCCACAACACTCTCTTCTGCAATTCTTTTCTTTAGCTTGGCATCATTGGCATCCTCCAGCAATCTACATCCTTCACCTCTTGAGGAGATTGCTTGCAATTCGGCACCTCTATGAGCATGACCATTTGGAACTGAGAGGATGGAATGTCCTTCTTCCCTTCTTTGTAGTCGATAAATCGCTGCTGCTGATATACTGCCAATTCCTCGAGCTTCTTGTTGTCGTTGTCTGCATTCTGCTGCTGAAGATGAGGAGCTTGAAGAAACAGCTGGAGATAGACCTTGAAACCCTGTTGTTGCATAGCATCTTCTAGCAATGGAACGCAATTCCACACCTCTTGCAGCACAAGAAGTAGAAGAAGAAGAAGATGAGACGGTAAACAACAGCCGGCGCACTTGTGAGCCAGAGCTGCTTGTGCTGCTGAAAGGATTGCTCCTTAACTGTGGCTTCCACCACCATACTCTTCTGCGATTCCAGCTTTCGGAGCTGCACACTCTCCAAGTGCATCCAGAAGGCAAAGCTATCCTCAGAGCGGTCATTGCCGCTTCTGGTTCTATTCCAAAGCACCTGCAATTCAAGAAGAAAGAAAGTCCACAAAACCCTTCAAGCTACAATTGAATCTTCTTCTTCTCCGTGAACTCCATCAGACTCTCGTCCACAACAAAAAGACAATCAGACTCTCTCTCTCTCTCTCTCTCTCTCTCTCTCTCTCTCTCTCTCTCATCTGAAACCATGGTAGCTGGAAGAAAGAAGATGAGAAGATGAGGAGATGCGAAAGAAGGCAGTGTATCTCGAGTAAGTACTCTTTTGTGTGTGTTTTTTTTCTTGTCCCACGCAAGCAGTCACGTCACATTACATGGCCAAAGCTGCAATGAAATGCAAGAGGGTTGTTGTTTCTTTCCTTTTTGTTGGTCCCACAACAGCAGTACGGCGGCACCTTCTTTCATCATGAGGAGGCACATCTTGGGAGATGAGATCAGATGAAGAAGCAGCAGATCGGATACAATAATCCGCAGAAAACATTATATAGTTCGGGCATCATGAAGATCAAGACTACAAGCAATTGCAGCAGCAGACTGGTATTAAGGAGGAGAAATCCAAGCAAGAAGATAGAGAAACGGAGGAGAATATCCAAAGACGCTAACTAGGTACTACTGTCACCGAAACTGTAAAGCATTCAGCGAGAGAGAGAGGGAGAGAGAGAACAGGTGGCTCTGCAACAGAGCGCCGTGGGACCCACGAAAGACGAGAAAAATCTGAGTCCAGACTGCGAGAAATTGAGGACCCACATAAGAGAAAAAAGAGTGCGAGGCGAACAACAGCAGATGTGGCCTGCGGGAAGTAGGTACACTCTTGGATCATCGGATTGGGTACCTCAGAGTTTACTGCAACGCGTTTGTGTTCACAATTCTTCTTGGGTGTGCACACTTGGGACGGACGGACTCGCTCTTGGAAGCGATGAGCGCTAAACCCTAACCCTAGAATCGTGCTCCCAAGAGCAGCGATTGACAAAGGGAACTCGATAGATTGAAACTCTCCTGGCAGTTTTTTGGAGAAATCTTTGATTTGTACATCAGGAGCGGCCGAAGAGCGCGTACCCATTTGCAGCATACTTGACTACACCATCATCATCATCCTTCTCTGTTCTGCTCTGCTGTTGCTCTGCTACAAGGAAGGTGCTTTAGAGTTCTACAGAAAGAGAAGAGGAATGGGAGATCACTTCGTGTACAAGGATGTGGAAGGCACTAGCACGGAATGGGATGACATTCAACGGAAGCTCGGCAATCTGCCTGCTAAACCTCCTCCCTCTCGCCCTGCTCCTTGGATTCCGGCCCCCGATGAGAAGGAAGCCATCAAGGATCGCGCATGGTTGGACAACAAGACGGAGGAGGAGCTCGAGGAATTGGCTGATGATCCCGATCTTGACGACGACCGCTTCCTCGAGGAATACCGGTGGGCTTATCATGCGCGTTCTGTGTTTCCTTTACTTCATTGCTCACAATGATCATATGTTTTGTGTGGTGCTTTTGTATTCTGGATTTGGTTTTTTCTTTCGTCAACTTATTTTTCTACTGTGAGAAGGTGTTTTCACGCTTCAGATTATGAAAGAGTTGCTCTCCGATTTCAGTCTGTAAGGATGCCACCTTCATCTGCTTGCAAACAGAACTGTAACTGGAACTTTTGTCTCTTCCATCTTGTAGTAAAGGTGGTGGGGATGGACGGGGAGGGAAAGAGAGAGAGGAAGAGACATCATATCTGGAGACAGCTTTACTTGCTTAGCAGACTTTGTGGGCCACGGATCTGGAACCCGTATTTCTGTTGGACAACAGATTCTTGCAGCTGTTTGAAGAATGTGTTGTGCCTCTTCTTCTTCTTCTTCTTCTTGCAGGAAGAAGAGGGTGGCAGAATTGAGGGAGGTAGCAAGGAAGGCAAGGTTTGGATCAGTGCAATCCATCACAGGATCAGACTTCATAAGAGAGGTTTCGCAAGCACCACCTGATGTCTGGGTGGTTGTACATCTCTACAAAGACGGGTCAGTACTCTTCTTCCTTGTGATGATCACATCCCTTCCTTCTTCTTTGTGCCACAACTAGAAACCAACTTCATACCATACAGAACACAAGATGCAGTAGCTAAGATGCAAAGAGTTTCTTTTTGTCTTTCCATGTGTGTTTTACAGGGTTCCAGAGTGCATCCTACTGGGGCAATGCCTGGATGAGCTTGCTGCAAAATATCCAGGCACAAAATTCGTGAAGATTGTCTCCACAGAGTGCATCAAGAATTACCCCGACTTCAACCTTCCCACTCTCTTGGTCTACAATAATACAAATGTGAAGGCAACACTTGTTGGCTTGAAGAAGTTTGGAGACCGGCGCTGTACACCTGAAGGTTAGTTAAGATTTGAAATTCATAAAATGCACATTTCTTTGTCTACTTCACATGAAATGCTCGTTTCTTTGTCAACCTCACAATATCATGTTTTATGGATCACAGGGTTATTGATTGGCGACACTTCAGAACCTTTCAGGCATTGACTGAGTATGATGTGGGATTGATTGTGTGGGGTGTGTTGTTGCAGATGTTGCATTCACTCTTTGTCAAATTGGGCCTGTTCTTGGAGACAATGACAACAGTAGTGATGTTAGAGAGAAAGTTCAAAGGGATTTTCTGGAGAAGATGATTGTGAGACATGAAGAAGGAGGGGGAAAAGAATCTGATGATGACATTTGACTGGAAATTGCAGTTCAAATAAATCTGGGTTTCTTTACCAATCAAGAGATCACTTTGTCATAAGATTTTAAAACTAATGTTTGTACAATTTGTTGGTTTTTTCTTTGTTGCTAGAGGAAACTTTTTCAACAGCTTCCAAATCTAGTGAGTTATGAGACTTCAACAAAACCATGAAAGTTTGCTCTTGTTGTATGTAGTCCCGGCTGCACGTATAGCCTACTGGATCTCATAATTCTCTTCAAAGAATGATTGTTGTCAACTCCTGGCCATACCTGCTGCTTGGGGATGTGATTGGTTGCAACGAGGAGGAACCTTCCTCCACCCTGAGATACTACCAAGGTGGTTTCTCCTGTGGGAGACAACCACTTCACATTCTTAGGAGTTTTTTGCACTACTACATTTGGGCTGAAAGATGCCGGCATCAGTTTTATGGTGAGCTTTCTGTTAGCAACATCCTCAGGTTAGCTTGGACTTCTACTGTTGAAGTTGATATGGCTTCCTGGTGTGCTTTGAATAAGCATACCCATACTAGACAGAGTAACAAACAGACAAAGATGGAGGACTGTTTTAGGTCTACTTGGTGTCACTTGGATATTTAGTGGAGATGGTTCTATTTCTTGGTGCCTCCTCCCATCCTTGTACTTCTTGGATTCGAATTTGTTGTGCTGGGGCTACTGCCTCCTAACTCTTTGAGGTTCCTTCAAAGAATGACTGAAGAAATGCTTACAAGGTGCTGACTTTCACGAAGGTAGGTTGGGGCTTGCAAAGGTTACATCTTTCCCGCAAAAGTCATCATCCTAATTGTCCAAAAACTTCAGACAGATTTCTTCTTTAGTTCTTTCTGGATGGTGTGTTGACAACAGAACAATCTAAGACCTCAGCATGGACAAGTAGCCTGACTGTATGTCAAATGGGATTTAGACTTCATCTAAAAGAATTTGGGAAGGGTCAATCTTTCATGGGATGTGAACAATATCCTCCAAATTGGATTGCAATGAAGATATAATTTTTTTGGATTTCTCTGTCAACATCTGGTGTCCAGGTTAGATTTCGTCCTATGAATGTTAGCTTTATTGGCAACTTGAATGGGAAAAAGTTGGTTTCTGAGTCTACAAGCATCTTGGATAAATAGAAATAAAATTTGGAGGGAGATTCCCTCTGTAATACATTTCTGTTATACACAGTTGGCCTGGTCTTCCAGCAGAGTGGCAGCATTTATATGTAAATGTGCTTTCTAATTGCTAGATTTGCTCAGCATGTTGATGGACTTATGCACAGAGGCATGTTCTGTTCTTAAAATGGCATAATGCCAGATGGTGCTCTTCCTGGAGGTACAACACCACTGCTCTTGATACCAATTGGCTTGCCCTGCAATTGAAGCATAATGCTACCAACCACCTCCAGCAGGCACTTATCAAACTCTGGCCGGTCTACATTGCCACCTGTGTCGGCATCAATGACTTGAAATGCCTCATTCACAACATTATCCATCTGCACTAGGCAAGCCCACCACCCGAAGCAGCAGCATCAGAGATCCAACAAAGAGAAGTGAAAAGAATTGTGGTGAATTTACCAATAGAAGTGGCATTTGACATGCTTCCTGATCTGTCTTGCTCTGAGGGTTACTATGGATACTCTTTGTGCTAACACAATGTTATGAGCCTGAATCTCCAGAACTGGAACACAGTGAAAGCAATGCTGTGTCATTGCTACAGAAAGACTTGATGAGGTAGAGATGGGCAATAGAGCTGCAAACCTCTTCCACTGCTCCAATGGGGGGTAAGCCTGCATAGGGTGCAAAAACATCAAGTCCAACTCGAAGATAAGGTTTTGGCACTGATCCTGCACTCGACTTTGGGATGGCTTGCCATGCTTCACTCAAAGCCTACACAAAACCAGCCATAAAAATCACATTATATACTGATGCTCTGAACAGCAAGAATCCTGTAAATTTGTCAATTGTCCAACCACATAGTACCATAGCTTTGCAAAGAAAATGGAAAAAAAGATTTTATGGAAATGGTTTTTCATCAGAGATTGAATGCTCACTGCATCTAGAGCTGGTTTGTCCTTCAAAAGAGCAGTGATGCTTGATCCATCAAACATCTTCTCACTGTAAGCCACAGTGAGGGGTTTTTCTCTCAAACATTGAGCCAGAGCAAGAACAGCTTTTCGATAAACATCAACAAACTCGGTCTGGTTGAAAGATTGATCACTGTGAATGCCAGCCATTGTGAATGCTCTTTGTATCTGCCCAGAGACCTGCTCAATCACATCCAACAGATATGCACAACAAGATCAAGAGCTTGCCACAAGAACAGGAATGTTCTTGGATGCACAGCTCACACATAACACATCGCTGCAGCAGAAGTTGCTGCAGTCCGAGCAAGGAGAGGATTGCTGCAATCCTTTCAAACTGGTTTTGAGGAGAATTTGTGATCATCATCAACATCTAAGAATGAGGATTTCTGGACTCCAGCAACTCACTAATGCATTTCAAAAGATGTTTTAGGGTTTGGAATTTCTTACAGAGGCGTCAGTTTGAGGAGGCATTCCTTGCTCCACAGAGATTCTCTGCATGGCTGTCTTGATAGCACTAGCTTTTAAGCTTCCATTCATGTCAGCGTCCAACTGTGAGAAGGCAGTCACAGCTTCCACCTCAAATTCTGCACTCTCCGCATACTGTTGCAATCTTGTCCCTTCCAAAGTCGAAATGGCAACAGGATCCCGCTCAAGTCCATCTCCTAGTCCAAGCAGAATGTCCCGCATCACACGTCCGAAAACCTCCTTGGTTATTCCATCTCCTCCATTTCCAAATTCGCTAAACATCTGCCGTCCAAAAGCGACAAGGAAATCTGAAACCAAAGCTCCTTCTTCTTCTAAGGCAAACAACCAAGAGATATCGATGGCAAACAAGTGAGAAATCGATTGCAAAATTCAAAACTAAGTGTTTCTTTCCATTAGGGTGAATTGGTTGATGCATGCTTGACCGGTAGAGCCGTGAGAAAACATAATGAAAAGAATCTGCTATGATCGCAGAATCTCTGATCACAACAGCCTAATGGAAAGATGTCCTAAGTGTGTGTCTGTCTGTGTGTTGATCACCTCATCGTAGATGTGATCAGTCTCGGCCGACTCGCCCATAGGAGGAAGGCCGATCGCATTGCCTACAGCCGCAACGGCGGGTTGTAGCTCCGTGCGAGTGAGCTTGCCGGTATGGCTCTTGTCCAACGCCGCAAATTTCTGGTTTACGAACGTCGTCCACGACTCATCATTCTCGACAAACGCCTTCAACGACTTCCCATCCATCACCATTATATTGGTCGCCATCACCTAATCCACCAAACCTCCAAGGCTCGCGTGTATATATTTTCGTCGCTCCAAATCACAAACAAAAAATTTCACGACAGAAACCCAAAACAAACAAATAAACAACCAAACACACACACACACACACACACACACAACAGAAAAACAACAACAAATCTTTTGAGTGCCTTTTGTTACCAGCCCTCAAAACTGCAATATGCCCAGACGATCGATCCCTCACTCCGGAAGAAGAGACATGCACATCAAGTTCATTCACGCACAAAAAGACATCCACCGAGTCAAATCCACACACCAAAAAACACGAAAAGTTCTATCAATCCCCCCCAAAG